>Ga0214543_1000455_pt1 | contig 68004 bp, 38 predicted proteins | sample CNSS2metaG_FD_160094 | JGI IMG/M metagenome (GOLD analysis project Ga0214543, IMG submission 160094) | Root nodule microbial communities from cowpea collected in UCLA plant growth center, Los Angeles, California, USA - CNSS2 | ecosystem: Host-associated > Plants > Roots > Nodule | place: USA... | reverse complement strand
TATCTATCTATATATATATATATATATATATATATATATATATATATATATATATATATATATATATATTATTGAGGTCTATATATTTTAATTCATTAAGTAAAAAGACGGTGTATTATTTTCCTTTTTGAGGAACAGTTATATAAAGACATTCTGATAATTACTGAAAATTTTAAATAGAGAATAAAATGACATGTGTAATTGAATAATTTTTCTTTTAATATATAGGAGGAGATGGTAGTACAATGTTTGCCTATCTTTAAAAAAATAAATTACTCAAATATAAAATATTAAAATATCTTGAATAGAGACTTTATTATTGAGTATATTAATTGTGGATGACCTATCTTGAGTGTATCCTGAATTATTAATTGACGAATTTACAAAGGAGGCACTCTCACACAAGAATGATTCGTAATTGTGTCATGATATATATTCTAGCCTACATAAAATAGAAAATCATTCACATCATTTCCCAACTCAGAAAACTCCACGCAGCTTGATCAACGACTAAATAGTAAAATATGAAAAAAAATTAATAGTTATTAACCTAATCAATGCATGTCCATATCAACAATATTACTTTTATGTGTTACCTATCCTTGGATAAAACATAAACAAACTGTCAGAAAACTATGAGACATCCTCATACCAAAGAATTATTCACAGTTGTCTCCCATGTTGGTTTTATCTATATAGCTCCTTTGTCTATGTCCCTTAGCAACCATATCAATTATTTATTATCGATAAATTATACTAACCAAAATTCCATATAATAAAAATAGTTTTTTCATATCATACGTGTGTCACTAAACTATTCAATTCTTTTGTCAAAAATCAGCTTTTTTCAAACAAATTAACTGATTATCTTTATAAAATTTATTTTCTTAGTTATTATTTTTTAACCTATATAGTTTGATTTGGATAAAGAAGGTGAATAAAATAAGACGGTGTTGGTGTTTGGTTGTGTGGGATATAAATATATAGCTTACGTAAATGTTGGGAAGCTTTTGTCGTTACGTTGTTGTAAGTATGCATGCATCGTGAATTATATCGACCTCTGCATCGATAATTTCTTCGCTGTCTTTTTCGTCGTTTTATATATTAGTTTGATACGGAGAAGAGAATTTGGCATGGCAAAGACTTCAAAATATAATTGACTCAAAATTTGAAGCTTAGTTCATTCTTCATATTCTACTTTTTGTCCTTTTTCTTTTCTTCTCCTTTTACATTAAGCGTGTGGGAGCTGTAAAAAATAAACTTTTTATTGGCTTAAATAATTACCTTTGTATTTACTATAACTTACAAATATCTACGCAATATCACACTTTGTTGAGATTTAGAAGAACAATCTTCAACTGAAATTAAAATTTTATAACTAATATCTTGAAAATATCTCTAATTAATTTCTCTTTTTCTTTTTTCTATTCACATTTCACATGTGGACAATGAAATATTTTGTAGGCTTAGGATACTCTTTGTTAATGTCGTTGCTCTTAAGCTTGAATCTAGGTTAACTCGGTAGCAACCCTCTTTTATGTCATTGGCAGCAACTTTTTTCTTTTTAAATGAAGATATACTTCTTGGTATGGGTTCAAGTATGAAGCATGGCACTGGTTTTCTCTTGTTATCAGTGCAACTTAATTCAAGTTTTAAAACACTAACATGAAGGTTGTGCAGTTAAACACATTGCTAAACATAGTGAACATCAATGCTGCTTTCATAAAGTCAAGTAAAAATATTTTAATACCCATGAAATGTTTAGTCCAATTTTGTTATATATATATAAATAAACCTACAAAAGAATTTATGGTTGAAATTGCACTATAAAAATCAGAGTGTCATGCAGTTTTAAGACAGAAATTCAAATTTCGCAGACAAATAAACATTAAGGAATTAAAAGGGAATTAAGTGCTGTTTACGATACTACAATAATAGCGAGAAGCTCGGGGGCATTTACATAGTTGTCTTCACATAAGCATTATATATAATTATATAAGGCCAAAGAGCACCAGCTTCCAATATTGGTATCATGTTTCTAAGTCCTAAACACAAACCAAAAACTCTCTCAGCTTTTGTCTTCCTCTAGAGGGAGAGTGGATACACCAAAAAACAAGCCACAGCTTTTAGTGAGCTCCATCACCAATACCAGAAAATACAAACATCAGAGAAGACACACAGAACCTTCTATTAACCTCTCACACTCTCCTTTCCCAATGTCAAATGTTTCAGGTGATGAAGGAAGCTTCTCCTCAGGAAACAATGGGGAAGAAGTTCTTCAAGAAACCCAACACCAGCAGCCACAAAACCAGCTCCATGACTCTACTTCAGGACCTTCTGCTGCTTGCAATACCAATGCTTCAACCAATCAACAAACCAAGAAGAAAAGAAACCTCCCAGGAACCCCAGGCAAATATACTCAACTTCAGTTTTCTTTCTTTTTTTCTTTTTCTGATTGTAATTGCAGACTGACAAATCAAGTTTTCATGTTTGATGAGTTCATTTTTTGCTTTCATAGTAATGTATAGTTTAGTTTCTTTGCTTTGCCGGGTATCCAGCAGAAAATTCAAATTCATTTACTTTATCAGAATCAATATTGAATTAGAGAAAGGTAATGAACTAGTGATAACCTTCTATTGAGTTTAAAGAAGTCACCATAGATTCCATATCCTACTCTGTTAAAAAACTGATATTCAAAAAAACCAACCATGTAGTAAATATTGCTGAAAGGATTAATCTTGACTAAAAAAAACTAATAAGTAACAGTAGACAACCTTGTATTTTTGCTTCTGGCTATGGCTATCAAACTAGGGAAGTTAAGCAGAAAGCGATGTGGAAAATGGAAAAAAAATGTTCCTGATTCGAATTCTATGCATGGTATCATACTATTTGTGAAATGTTTTATGTGCTGAGTGTTTCTGAGTTTTCAGAAGTAGATGGTATCATAGTATTTGCTAATGGATATGTTTTATGAAATAGACCCCAGTGCTGAAGTTGTTGCTTTATCACCAACCACATTGATGGCAACAAATAGATTCGTGTGTGAGATCTGCAACAAAGGGTTTCAGAGGGACCAAAACCTTCAGCTGCACCGCAGAGGTCACAATCTTCCGTGGAAACTGAGGCAACGAACAAGCACCGAGGTGAAGAAACGTGTGTATGTTTGCCCTGAGCCATCATGCGTGCACCATAACCCAGCTCGTGCATTAGGAGACCTCACTGGCATCAAAAAGCACTATAGCCGCAAACATGGCGAGAAGAAATGGAAATGTGACAAGTGCTCTAAGAGATATGCAGTGCAATCTGATTGGAAGGCCCACCAGAAAACTTGTGGCACCAGGGAATACAAATGTGATTGTGGAACCATATTTTCCAGGTACAAACTCCTTTCTTATTCAATTCAAGTGGTTATTATGAACTTTGCACTCTGTATTAGAGATGATCTTAACTCTAGTTCTGATAAAATTGTAACTTGTGTAAGTTTTCATTTTCACCTTGTTCAGACAACTGAGCAGTTAAAAGTTAAAACTATTAAAATGTCCTGGTAGATGTTTGAGAATATGTCTACATGGTGCAGGAGAGATAGTTTTATCACTCACAGAGCTTTCTGTGATGCATTAACTGAGGAAAACAACAGAGTGAACCAGGGTCTGACAAGTGGCATGCCACCAAACCTGCAGAGTCAAATACCGGATCTTATGTCTACCATGCCTCTGAACACTAGTCCCAACACAGTATATGACCCTAAGAACCCACTGAAATCACTCCCCCAAGAACTTGTCCCAATACCATTCAAGTCTATGAGCATGGGAGGGGGCATGTTCTCTACCAATGCAGGTGCACTTTTTGGTGGCCCAAAAAGCATGTCTCCCTCTTCTTCCAGCCTCCAACTGGGTTCCAACACCTCATCAAGCTTCAATTACTTGCAAGACAACAAAAACGGAGCACTAATTGCTGCCTCAGCTCAGATGTCTGCAACAGCTTTGTTACAGAAAGCAGCCCAAATGGGTGCCACTGCAAGCAATACCATCAACTCCCCCATCATGCAAAAAGGCTTTGTTAGTAGCACTTCTGCTCCTGATCATGTTTCTTCCACTAGGCCACCGTATTCCGGTGCCATGCTGCAGCACAACAACTCCTACGACCATTTCTCTCCACAGCCTGATCTGTCCAACATGGCTGGGGTGAGTGGTGGAGGAGCATTCATCAACCAGTTGTTTCATAAAGGACAAGAAATTTCACAAGTTTTTGACTCCAACACTGCCGGGTCTGCTATGAACGAGGTGGGAATGTTCAGCCAAATGCCCCTGGGGAGTGATCACAACCACAACACTGGATTGATGAAGAATGTTGAACAAGAGGTTAGTAATTGTTCTGGTTTGATCCATGGAAGAGATGTGGTTGAAGGTAACCCGATGCAGCCATCAAGGTTTGGAGGCAGTGACATGACAACTGTTCATGACTTTTTGGGCATTGGTGGTTCAACTTCTAGAGTCATGAACCATTTTCATCACCATTTTCCACACCAGGATTCAGCTATGGAGGAACCCATGTGGGATGTTTGAGAACAGATTTTTATCATGTATGCTTCTAATTATACAGAATTAGTGTTGAACGTTTTGATGGTTAGAACTGGAATTGAAACAGATTATCTACTCAATTTCAATGCAAGTTTACCTTCTCAATCAAAGTTAATCCCAAACTCATAAATTTACTGCACTTGTCTCTCTAACTGATGAAGTGTGTTCATTAAAATGAACAATAAAATAAAAATCGATTTAGAAAAGCCATATTAATCTCTTCATCCTCTCTTATTCTCTATTTTTCTTTAATTTTTAAATGATCATATTACCATTAAGTTGTAAGTTGTCACAAAATGAAAAAAAAAATCCTATTTTTATAAAAAATATGCATGTTCATAGTTAATTTTTTCCTATTTTGAAATGAAATTGGTGAAATTAAATGATGTTGAATTTACTTTCTTAATTAGGGTAAGAATATAACAGGGAATACCCATATTAATTAAATGACATGAGATTTCTAGTTTCATAAGTACTTTGGAACTTAAGATGAAATATACAATTGTATTAAATATTTGAAAGAACTATAACCGTTCTTCTTAATTAAAGAAGAATTAAAGAAGGTTGGGTGAGTGGGTATAACATAGAAAAGAGGAGATGTTGATTAATATATATATATATAAAATAAAATAAAATAAAAAACTAAACTAATCTTCTTCATGTATTTAATTTACGATTGTATCCTACTTTTTTTTTCTCCTGATACCAATTCAGCTAATGGGCTTAAGAATTAGCCCAACCTACACAAGAAGGCCCAGGCCATCCTTTAAAAGGCCCATACGTGATGGAGGATGTTTTCGTCATTGGATACACGAATCACCGGCCACAAACCCTAACCCTAATTAGACCACTCTTCCTATTTAAACTCAGCATCCACCTTCTTTCTCTCTGCTTCTTCCTCGTCTGGGATTGAACTCTTCACTTTGGTGTGCGCTTTCATGCCTCTGCGTATTCGCGTCGGTATCTAACTATTTTCTTGTTTATTGTGTTTTGATTTTGAAGGCTATGATGTTGAAAACTACCTATTTTATGAGCGAACGGAAAATTGTTCCTTCGTGATTACAAAACTACCAATGGATCCTGCTGAGCCTTTAACTGTAAATCATTTTTTATGGTTTTTCCTTTTTTTTTATTTTTTAGTTGGTTTTAGAATTTAAAGAATTGTTGTCGTTCTTTTGAACTTTTCAAATCTAAAGAATTTTCAAATTCAAAAAAAAATATAGAGAAAGGAGTAATCACGCAGGAGAATGGAAAGAGCCGTTGAAGTGATGATATAATATTCGGAATTCATATATGTCGAATTAAAAAAACAGACTACAATTATCTGATCTCCGGCTTAATCAGTCGAATTCGATTCTAGGTTAATTAATATTGTTTAAATGTTATATTTTGATTAATACTTAACATAGTTTTTGTTTTTCAAAAAAAATATTTGACTAATAAAATATAATAAAATAATGAAAGGATGAATTGAGATTTTAGTTACGGGAAAAAAAGTCTGATTAAATCCCTGGGAAAATATATTAATTATGGGAAAATATATTAATTACGGTACAGTATTAATGATTTTTGATTTAATATTTAATTGGTTTTAGAACTTTATTTGAATAATAGAATAAAACTTTACTGAATAAGGTTTTTATGTTATTGATTTTTCAAACCGAAGAAATAGTATAGTAACTCTTTTTTATTTCAAAATTTATTTTGTATTTTTATTTTTAATTTTAGTAATCATACTACTCTTAAACTGAAAATAAAATAAAAAATAATTTTAATATCCAATAGAAATAAACAAAGTGATATTGTTCACTGAACTAAACAAAAGTTTATGGGTACTTTATAACATTACAAATATATTATTGAAACTAAAAATAAATTTCACAATTTCATTGAATAAGATGTAGCTTTATTATTTTATGAATAATTAATTATAAAAGGAAAAATAAATTATTCATTACTTTTTAAATAGTAAAATTATTCAATTAAACGTGACAGTTTTTAATGATAACATTTTTCTGCTTCAGAATGAGCCAACTCTGATGAGTTGCCTGTAAGCAATTCAACTTGGATTTGAAGCTTTTAGTGCTATTGGATTCAACTTGGATTTGAAGAAAAATGTTGACAGCAGCAGGGGATTTTATAATGTTATTGTTTATGGTATAAACTTGAGAGTTAATTTAAAGATATTTAAAACAATACTTTTTAATTTGAATAAAATTCATTACACTTTTTAGTTTAACTAGATTTTATTAAAAATATAATCTCCATTTTCTTAATTAACAAAATTTTCTCTTTTTAATATGATTAATTTAAATCAATGATTAAAAGTATATTCATTAAATAGACCAATTTGCACGTTTCTTTTTTTAACTATATCTACGTATAAAACTAATAATTTGTGTGCACAATTTTTATCCTAATTCTATCCTTTTATGATTATTAATTATAATTGTTAACTAATAACCGCTATTTTCAAATAAAAAATATGGACACACAAACAATACAACGACGGTTGTTGTGGATAATTAATTTAATAAAAGATAACTAAATTTAAATAAATAATAACTTAATTATAATAAAATAATTATTTTAGTTTAAAAATAATTAAGTCTAAATTAAAAGTTATTTAAAAGATATAAATAAAAATATAATTATTTTAATTAAAAATAACAATTAAAAATATATAAAGGGGATTTCCCTTTTTGTGTCCACTTTTCAAAATACCAATTTTACCCTTTTAAATATAATAATTTATTAAATTTTTAAAAATTGACCGTTACTTTTACAAAGTTTTATAAAATCAGATATTTCTATTTCTTCTTCTTTATTTATCAACGGTTATTCTTTTATCGTTTCACTTTATTTTTAGTAAATATAATTTTAATATATATATATATATATATATATATATATTAACTTAATAACATTATAATATTATTATCTATTAATATAATATCACACATATTTATAAAATGTAGACACACAGGCACACGATAACGCCTGTTTTACGCTAGTATATATAATCACCTTCCTTTGTAAATATTGATTAGATCAATTTTTCAGTTTCAAATATCAAATTTACGATTTTTGATGCGCTAATAATTCCCTTATCGCAATATCTCTGATGCGTCTTCGGACGGACCGGTTTCAATAATACTCAGTAGTTTTCATGGTAAATTTTCAAAAAGTCTTCATGGTAAATTTTTGAAGAGTCAGTGAAATTTAAAACAACTCACCTTAACTTCTTATCTAAAAGCCGGAACGAGCCTCCAAAATGCTCAGCTATTAACTAAGCCTAATATTATAAAAAAAGAAAACACAAGATGAGTGAATCAGAATCAATCCTTTTGGGTAAATTTTAGTTTTATAGTATTCTTTTTACAATTAATAAGTGAAACTCATTAGTCATTACACTATAGGGATGCTACAAATGTAGAACCGGGCTAGATGATGTAATGACGTCCTTTTCCTACAATCATTCCATGCTGATGATGTGGTTAAGATCCATCTGCACTCTCCAATAACAAGAAATATATTGCTATCAGAATTCAATCCAATTCTATACATCCGAAAAATTAATGAGTCGGATAAAATCCCAAATCAATCTCAGCACAAAACTTATCGCCTCTGATCATGCCACTTTCTATTTTCCTGCCTGCCAGGGTCCCAGTGTTCAGAAGAACCCCTCTGTCTTGACCATTCAGGTCTATGATTTCTTCCATGATTCACTCTTGACTCTTGGTAGTTTCTACCTGGTATATGTCTAGGATTTCTAGTTGGACTATTTTCAGGACTCCATGATTCAAAATCTTCCCCTCCTTGATTATTTCTATCCCACAAACCAGATTGCCTGGATCCCCCAACCATTGTACTATAGTTGTTAGGATTTCTTTGAGAACTGAATGCAACATCTTGCCTAGTTCTCCACACTCTTTCAGACCCATGGTCTGATTTTTCGGTTTGTGGTGGGTAGGAACGGCTAGGGTTACAATAAGGAGGTTCGGTGTAATGGGCTTCCTGGACCACATGTTGTTGATGTCTTTGCAGCTGTGAGGCTGAATTTGATGGCGTTGGTGAGGGTAACTTGAAGGATGACTGTGGGAAGGAATTAGACACACCCTCATGTTGTACACTCAAACTATGTACGGGTTTTACATAATTGGTGCCATTACCCCGCATTGCTACAGTTGAATGAGTGCCAGAATAGTTAACTGAAGGTGCATTGGTAATTAAGTTCTTCTTCATGGTTAAACCTACATTTGAGGATGATACTTGTACATGCCCCAGTGGTTGTTGCTTTTCAGGATTAACATTAGTTGTCTGATGCAGTGAATATGGAGAAACTGTTGTGCTTGAGAGATGCCTCGAAGATGAAGCCACTACTGCTGGCTGTTGCCTTAGTGTAGTAGTGCTAGTCATGGGAATCTGAGTTAGTAAGTTGGTAGTTGTCACTGCAGCATGGTTCTGGATAATTCTATCGGATGCTACACTTCGCCGTGAAAAGGGGTTTTTTGATGCTTCTGAGCTCCATCCATTCTGAAAAAGTTAATAAAATGGGAGCACATTAGTTAATGCAGTAACCAATACTTTCTTTTTTTATAATTGATGAAAATATTAAGGATTTCAAAGATTTTATCACGTTGAAAATTGTAAAATGTACGAAAATATTGAGGGGCTTTTTGCATCACACAATTGGCTACTCTAAATGCCAGTACAACTACTCCAAGGGAAGTAGGGAAACCTGTTTGCCTAAGTTAGCTGTTTGCTTATATAGACTAGTTATTTGGTGCCACGCAAGGACCTGACCGTGCAAAATCTTGTCATATAAAAAGCACAAGAAAACTTAGAAACCAATTGATTTATCTAAATTTAGCCCAGCCTATGCTATTATATTAAAGTGTTAGACGCTCTCCACTCTCAACACGTATAAGCCAACATGGCCAAAGTGGGGTTGGGTGTGCATGGCACTGTAATAGGAGACATCAGGAATGATGATAAGATCTTTGACAAATAGGGGTAGTATGAACTCAAATCACGCACCGTTCTTGGATCGCTTAAAGGGGTTGGAGATGGGAGCGAAACTTCCACCTTCTCCTGGGCTTTTACAGTCGTGCCATAGCTCCCATTTGTATTTTCACTTAAACCCAAGTTCACACCTCCTCTCTTGATCATGTCAAGCAGCTTCACTATTTCTTCACTCGGTATGCTACCCGCTTGTCCTGAAGTTAAGGCAAATACCAACTCTGGATTTTTCAGCAGTACGGCAAGCAATTCTAAATCAGGCTCAGCAGGAGCCACACTTGTCGAAGTGGAGGCCACCCCTTCAACAGTATGAGCTGCAACCTGATTGGGGGAACCTGTTATGTCTGCACCGTCACCATCTGGTAACTGTTCAATAGGAATTTCCAACGTCAAAGTGTCATCATAGTCCATTTCAAGGTCCCAAGGCTCCTTGGGGTTAGGTGGGATTTCTTGGATAGTTTTATATATAGTTTCCTTTTCCCTGCGGTCTCTGTTTCTCTGAGCATCAACCTCTTTGCTATTTTCTCCGCCACCAACGCTCCAGCTATCTTTAAGTTCCACTTCTGCAAAATAAGGAAAAAGGAACCAAAAAGGAAAGGTTTAAAACCTAAGAAAAATGGGTTGGAGAAATTTAAGAAAGGTGTTGCTTACTTGAGTTACACATTAAAAGAACTATGAAAACGACAGAAAAAGAAAAATCCATCTCATTTCCACACCTTGTACCACCTAAAATATATCGGGTGTAAATTTATTTCATTCAAACATCCAATTTTGTCTCTGAAACATTCGATCAGCGCCACGGCCAAATTCAAGAACAGAGACTGAAATTTCAAAATCTGGGCTGTGTTTTCTTACGGTGACAACTACAAATAATCCACGACCTGAAAACCTTGTAACCGCAATACTAGAAACTGCCCCCCATCACAACATTTACCAATTTTATTTATACATTACAAGATTTACAAATTAATGAACTTAATGTACAAAAATCAAGCCCCGGATGAGGCAATTTGATAATGTTCCATGATAAGTGAAAAAGGAATAAAAGAGAATCAAGCTAATCATATTCGTTTATTATAACGATCACAGAACCCTTCATGAGTTTTCAAGGATTGAAGGCTGGGTGACAAATACACCAGACAGTACCACAGAATTCACCAAACGAAAACGGACAATCCTTGCTGTTTACAGTTCCTGTATGTCGCGGCTAACCAAATTAAAGTTATAGACGCCAATCAACACTCAGATTTGATTAATTCGGTGCTGTAATTCATATCATGGCAGGTTGCAGTTTATATATACTCGAGACTTACAAGTTGCAACCACTGCCATAACTTATACTACGTTTATAAATATGAATTACAAACTCATTCGTCCCACAAATATGAATTACAAACAGTGCCTCACTCAGATCTGTGATCATATTGCAAATTACAAAGGAATATCGCTACCCCAAATGAAACATATATAACCTGTACTTGGAATAACACATGGAAAAGAGCTCCCTTTTTTATCTCATAATCAAAGTTTCATCCTAGTTTTTATTCATTAAGTGTAAGAAAATAATGACAATCATATAAGGCGGGTTGGAGTAAGTAAAATTAAATTTGAGAATCTAATGTGTTCGCGTGTATGCTTAAATTTAACTTTGAAAGTCTAATGTGTCACCACATATGCCTAATACTGAATTATGGGGGCTTGGAACCCCTGTTGTATTTTAAGTGAGAATTATTTAATTTCAATTTATCTTTGGCCCGAGTTATTGCATATACTTCTATCATTACTATTACTACACATCAATATCTCAGGATCATGGATCCTAGTGAAACACTGAATTTCCTTGTTGCCTTCCTCATTATAGCAAAAATAAAAGCATGGATTAATTAATACCAGGCCACGCTAAAACCAATTCATCCATGCTTTAACTTTTGTTCCCTCCCATGAATCATGGCAAAGATGCAAAGGAACATATGTAAGGAACAAAGAGCATCTAATATCGATACATGTGAACTTTTTTACAAGAAATTCGGACTGTAAAATCATTGCTTTTAAAAATATTGTAACAATGATCTACATGTTAATGCCATTTTGTAAAATTGGTCCTTTGTCCCTGAAATCACCTCAATATTTAGTATAGCTCGTCATAGACAATTATAAGTCCTCAAACGACATATTCTTAAGCCCATTCTTAATAAGAGATTTAGGAGTATCACGCCATTTTATCACAATTGTGCAGATAAGATGTAGGGGAAATCAATCAGGAACATTGTCCGACCGAAATAATTGAAATAGAGGAAAATCCCAAAATCCTCAAACAAATCCGCGTTAGTATTTGAAACTAAAAAACTCAAGTTGTACATTTGTATGGCAATGTTTTATTAATCTCTTGAACAATACTAAATTTAGGCGTATCTGCTCAATATACAGAATATAAGGTTAGACCACAACTCTTGCTCTATTTATTTATATAAGGTGATAAAACTACAAAAGGATATAGGGTCAATAGAGTTAGCAAAGAAGCGTCTGCTAGTCTTCCAAAAAAATATGCAGAAAATTGACTAAGATATACCTCTTTTTAATTCAACGTCAGTAAACCTGTCAATATGCTATTTTCTCAATGTCTTATCATTCATTTATTCGCTGGGAGTTTTCCCAATTTTCTAGCCTAATATTATAGGACATAAATTTGATATATTTGATGAAACCAACAAAAGCATTGCAAATGTACCTGCTGGTGTTTTCCATGGTATCTGAATCCTCATGCACTTCTCCCAGAGAGGTTCCTTCACATCCATTTTCGGTTTTGAATAAGCTTCTAGCCTATTGCTGGTTTTAGAGGCAAGTAACAAAGGTTTCTTGTTTTCATCAATTTTGGGAGGAGTAGGAACTTTAGAAGAGCAAGCTGCAATACTGGCAGGAATTGTCTGAGGTTGTTTATTCAGACTATCAATCTTTGTTTCTTTACTTTCTTTTGAACCGGATTTCCCATACTTACTCTGCATAAATAAAGCACGCATTTTTGCTTTCTGGATATCATCAGCAGACATGGGCCGACCTTGACTTACAGACCCTGCTCTTGTCACCTGTGAACTTCTGCTAACCGACTTTTGGCCTGGCTGTTCCACCAATTGCACTTTTCGGCGCTCTCTAGATTCTGTTAGAAGGGTTAAGGAATAGAAAAGAGATATAGCCTACATTTCGTGTGACTCAACAACTGACATGAACCATAGGCAATTTTGAGTAAGAGGGCGCTGACAATATTCTCTTCAATGCATTATTATTGATTAAAATTTATTGAGAACCGCAGTAAATAAGAGGTAGCACCAACATCATTACATAAATCTAAAAATTTTAGCCAATAATGTGTTAAAATAAAGCATGTCAGATAATGTGCTGTTAGCATTTATCACAAGTAACCCACCACTTTCATCCTTGAAACGCTGACACTATATATGTTCTCTTCAATGATAATATTTTGACATCAAAATAGTCCAAGTGTTATAGTTCACTTCGACCAAATATACTATTTGAGGACCAATTAGGTATACAAGTCAATTTGATAAAACTCCATCGATGATCAAATTGGGGATTAATTCCAATTTTACCAGTTAGTAAGCCAGTTAGTTACAAATATACAAGGATACGAGATGAAGATACACCAAGTGTGGACTTTTTATTAGAATCATCGAAGCTAGAAGGCAACAATTTCGCAGCTTGTGGAGATCCCACTTTCCTGAACAGAGAAGAAAAACATGAAGCATTTTCAAAACTACCAAAAGCAAAGACAATTATCTCAAACAAGTATGGCATAAAACTATTGGAGAAAGATTTATTCAAACGAATGGAAACAGATGAATGGAAGCAATCACCAACAACCTACAAGTACCTGAAGTTGTCCAGACATTCGCTTGAAAGTGAAAGAAAGTCTTCCTGAGAGCAAGAAAGAACCAGCTAAGAAATATGCAAACTGAAAAGGAGTTGCTAGCTGAGACATATATAAGAAAACACTTACAGGAACATCAATATTGGAATGCCATGATTCAGAGCCCACAAATTGACCAATCCTGCAAATAATTAAAATCATAATAATTGAGAAAGAATGTCTCAACAAATTGTTCATGGAAAAGAGAATGCAAGCTTGCCTCTGAGAAATCAAATCTTTATGTCCATCACTAGAAGGCCTAACACCATTGGGCTTCTTTATTACTTGGTTCCTCGCTAATAATTTGCTCCACTTTGATAACAAAATCCTTGCCCTGTTTGATATGTCTGATCCCCAAATCAGTGAGATTATAATTCAGAAAGTTTATCAAGTTATTAAAATAAGTGGCATCAAACAGCACCGCTACGAAACTAAGATTTGACACTAATAACAGGCATTGAACAAAATGAAAAGGAGGAAGTGTAACATCAGTCAACCAGAACACGACTTCAACATCTCAAAATAAAGTTAAAGTATATCTTATCTACTATTTACTGTCTGATAATATTTAAAGGAAGAATTGGATTCAATTGTCAACTCCTCTTCCTCCTACCTATCTTGCTCCCTTAAATATCACAAACAGCATAACAATCCGAAACTAATGTATGAAAACCTGGACTTCATGTTTAAAATGAATATTAAATCCCAAACACAGGTCCTGATCGACATTCCACAATATGAACACAAAAACAATGAAACAGCCATATATGACAACTTGGAACCAGTACTGTCACTATATGAATGGGTGTCATGACCAAACAAGCTAACCACGTGCTAAGGTGTTTCTTTCTACTGCAAGAAAATGTCCTAGGCCGTTATCAAATATTAGCCCGTTGCAGTTATCATCAAATACATGTTATCCAGGTAAATCTAAGGACAATATCAATAGACACCAAGAGGAAGGGGGGGTACTGCGAACAGATCAGGTCAAGTGTGATGGGCACTGAACCAGAAAAATATAAACACACCTGATGTCCTGTAGAACCGAAGTTTATTTACACTCTGCAATATAGCTGATATGTGCATGGGAATGGCTTTATGTAAAGGCAAATGACAAAGAACCTGTAAAATAATTAACCAGAGAGTTAGATAGTATTCAGATATGTGCCAATTAAAACCAACACAAAATATTAACCAAGTATTTAGATTTACCTTCAAGATAAGAACAAGGACACTAGTTTGCTCCTCAACAGTTGCCTTACTCAACCAAGTAGCTAAAGTTATTCCACCCCCTCGGCTCAAAAACCTACAAGCATACAGCAGAAAAACTAAATCAGAAAATATAAATTATATAATTTAATATTATCATGCTATTGAGAAAGCTAATTGTGTACCACAACAATACTGAAAAATTCTGTATCGTCAATATCCACTCCATCAATTTCTCTTGCCCGGAAAATGTCTCTTCTTGTTGCATTAAACTAAAAATATTATCAACAAAATGTTTATCTGAATCATCTAGGTCAGACAAGGCAGCATCCTGTGTTGAACAAGATGCTTCTTCAGCATTGGATGGGACAGTAGAGTTTACGGAAGCTGGATTAATTAGTCTCACAGGATCAGGAATTATTTTATCATCCTGAGGATCTTCAGAAGAATTGGAACCTAGTGCCCTCTCTTTTGAAAGCTGCACTAGTCTCCTCACTCTTGACCGCTGCCCAGTGAAAAAGTCACGCACCTAAAACCAACATACAAAGATATTCACAAATTTACGCAAAACAGTAAACAAGCAACGCGTAATCTTAACATGAAATTCAAACGTGAATACAACCCTCTTCTGCAACAAAATGTATAATAGGTATATATATATATATATATATATATATATATATATATATATAACATCTCAAATACATAGATCATTGCACACAACCGTCGGATAGAAAGGACTCAACAGAAAGAAAGTACAGTAATATGAACCTGTGTCGCTGTGACACCAAATAAAGCACTGATCTCGCGCAACTCTTTTTTGCTAATAGAATCTTTAATCGAAAAAATTGATTGCATGTAATTTACAGCCTTTGGATTCAATAAATCCCTAGGTCTTTTTCCTGCAAATTTGAATTAAGTCAGAGACATCCAATATGGAACAAAGAGTATAATTGTGTATAAGCCTGCAAAAAAATAAATCTTGCCCCACCAAAAAACCTACCAATTTTTATTGACAAAGCACCAGCTGCCTGCACCAGAAAAAATGAACAAAATCAGACACACAAACGAGGACGCCTTCAAATCACTTGCTACAAAAACAAAATTATAACATGAATGTGTTCACAACTAATTCTAAGAACGCTTTCAAGAGTTCAAATGATTCCAAGTACACAGCATTAACTCTGGAAACAAACTAAGAGGCTCTTCACTTTTTCCATTAACCAAAACTAAACAATGAGATATAAACAAAGCTAAACAAACCAAAGAGAGATGAAAATGTTTGAGAACGCACCATTTCTTGAGAGAGAGGGTTGACACCGGTGAGTTTGCATTGCGTAACGACGATTTCCTGAAACTGATCGATCTGGCTGTGGAAGAGATCTTTCTGCGAAAGCAAAAACTTTTGGAACGATTCTGCGGAGCTCCCAATCTCCTGCTCCGCAAAATCTTCGTTCCACGCATCCATCGTTGATAACGAAGATCGAAGTTCCCTCAACGCAATGCGTAGCAACACGCATTTAAGTCAAGGTGATTGAATGAATCTCAATGTTTCTCTCTGGTTTCCAGTTCGGAAGGGAACTGGTTAGGGTTTGGCTCGGAGCTAATTTTGGAGAGAGAAAGTCAGATAGAGTACTACTGTGTCGGATGAGACCGAGAGAGAATTAGGCCATGTTCGGGACTCGGTTGAATTTCAGGAATTAATTTTGAGGCATGTTAAAAATTATAATTTTTATTTTTTATACTGAATTTATGTTTAAGAACTAATTAAAATAAATATTTGTGTACGAAAAACTAAATAATTTATTGTACGAAAAAATATATGGTTTTTTATCTTTTGGTTTATTGTACCATTAAAAAAATAAAATGTTTTTCTGTGATAATTTGAACTAAATATGTATAAATAACCTGATATTTTATTATTTTAAATATAAATAATCATAATTTTTTTATATGCGGAGATAATAAAAAACATTTTAATTTGTAATTAATTTGATATGGAAATGGCATAGAATGTTCATGATAAATTCTTCTTCTTCTTCTTCTGTTTGTAAATAATATTTTTGTTTAATTTTGAAATCACGTTAGAACTTTTTTCTTTAAGGTGAAATGAGTTGTTTTTATTAGATTATTATGATTTTTTTTATGTTAGCCTGTGTATTTATTATATTAGCTATGGTATTCTTGTTGCACTTTTGTTAATTATGGTTGTTTGTTCTTTTTAATGGATAAATATGTATATAGCTCGTAAGTTTGATTTGAAACTAAATTTGTCTCTGCTCTTACATTTTGATTTCCAATGTTATGCTTCTACTGATTTATTGTTATCTTGTAGGAAAAAACGAATTTACGCTGAATTCTATGTGTTGTTACTTGGCTTTTGGAATACATTAAACGTTAATTTTAATGTTTTAGAATATATTAAAAAAAATAACAATTTGAAGATGTTTGTGATAGATGATGATCTGCAAAGAGAGGGAGGAGGAACTCTGATGTATGCGAGAAGATTTAGCATTCATCATTAATTCTTTTACCGAAATGCTCTTGATTTTGTTTGAATTAAAGATGCATCAGAGGCTTCACCGTTCTTCTAAATTTGTATGACAAAAATAAATACTTAATAATATTATTAACTTTTTATAATTTAATAATATTTTTAACCAATTGTATTTTATTTTAAATTAAAATTACAGCTATTAAAAATTTATTTTAACTACACAGAATTTATTTTAAATTAATTTTAACTAGTAAAATTTTATTTTATATTAATTTAATCATAAAGACATAATTATAATTTAAAATGTTATTTTATTGAAAAAAAAATTATCTAATACTCTAATCAAATTATTCACAAATATACATATAATTTTTTCCAAATTTTTTATTTTTACCTCTATTATTTGAAATAAACAACTATACTTTTCTCTTTATACCTTGATATCCATTTATAGCCTCTCCGTAAAATTCATATTCAAAAGCAAATAAAATATAAACTTCAAAAATAATTAGATATAATGTTAAATAACATTTTATATCGGCATTTGAGTTAAAATGTGATAACTCAAAACTTAAAACATGATTTAATATATAAAAAGTATAACATTTTTAAATTAGAAAAACTATATTTATTTGTATTTTTTTAAGTTTGAGAAACAAATTATAAAAATTTTTGAAACATGATGAAAGTCAATTTTACATTAAAGTTTAAGGAGTAAAATTATGTTTAAACTATTTTTCCATAACTCTCACAATCTTGTCAAAAATTTATATTTTTGTTTCTATTATTGATTCCTATCCATATTAGAGATTACTTTTTATTAATTTTAATTGGAGAAGAAACTTATAACAAATCAAAAAGTTATAAAAGAAAAAATTTAACCAACAAAATAGCAAACCGAAATGGAATTTTCAAACGGTCAAAGAAAATTATGATTTTTTAGACTAATCTTTCTAAAAAAATTTAATATTTGTATTTGTTTTTTTTCCATAGAATATTATTTCAATAATTTCTTTTAAGATTATTTTTATATTTTAACTCATTTTCATGAATGTAATTTTACCATCATAATTATATAAAAATATTTTATTTACTATAATATAATAATTTAGTGTTTACAAAATGAAATATTTTTAAATTTGAAATATGATTACTTTTATTTTGTTTCTATGTGTGGTTTTATTTAAGTAATGCATTACAATTTTTATTAGTGTAATTAAAAATATATTTCATTATAATTAGAGAAATGAAGTAAGAAGACATTTGAAATATTTTTGAAATTAAATATATGTTTTAATTTTTAAAATTTTAAAAAATATTTTTTAACTTTATCAATTTTATTTAATGTTTTCAAAATTAGTGGATGTTTTGGTTATTAAACAAATTTATTTATGTATAATTGTGTAATATTATATTTCCATCATTTTTACTCATTTGTTACTTGGTATTTTGCTTTAAAATTTATATAGTTACCAATTCTTTCTAAATAAGTGACGTCAAATATTTTCATATTTAACAGTATTATATTTTTTATAAAAATTAATTAATATTGAAAAAAAAAACATGTAAGGACACTAAGTATATCCTTTACTCAATGAAATTAAAATATGATAAAAATTATATACTTTGTTGGATATGAACAGATAAATGAAAAGGAGTATGAACATTTTATCCAATAATGAGTATGGAATAATGAAACATATCTCCATCCTATGGTACCCGTGCTTTTTACTCATTATTTACTCACTTTTTTTATTTTTGTAAACATTGCATTGGATTCTACTTTTGTATGGATATAAAATGGAGAATGCAACCAGTGTTCTAAGGATATTGGTTAAGGAATAATAAATATCATCATTTTTACATTGAAAACTGAAATAATTAAATACTGTAATTAAGATAGTATAAATGTAGATAATAAATTTTATAAAGACAAAATACTCTTTTAAATTTTTAGATAATAACTTACTGTTACAAAATAAGAACTTTGAAATTTTTAAGATGTCTACTAAAAAGAACAAAGATTCAATTAAGTCTCAAATTGACACTTTAATTGTTCTTTTCTTTAACATTTTTAAATGTTTAACACTAATTTTTTTGTTGATTTTTCTATTAATTTATACTTTCTTGTTTTTTTTTAGTTTTAGATGTTTAACATTATTTTTTTTGTTGATTTTTCTGTTAATTTAAACCTTATTATATTTAATTTTTAGCAACATTAAAATATAGTTATTTTATTATTTAATTAATTTTTAACTTTTATTTATAAACATTAAATAAAATATTAATACAAATAACACATGGACAAAGGATTAATACAAATAATATGAATAAATTAATATATGATTAAGATGTAAATACTATTTTTGTAAAGTTAAATTATATTTAAAGTTGAATGAGCAATATAAAACTTAATATTTTTTTAAATTAAATGTTATAATACAATTTTTTACAATGAATTATATTTGAGATAAGTAAACATATTAACTTTAATCATTACTTTCACGAAAGAATCACATACACATTAAGTTTATTTGAGAAAAGATGTATTATAAATATTAAGATTGAGTTTACTTTAATTATTTCTTTCGAAAAAAAAAAAAAAAAATATATATATATATATATATATATATATATATATATATATATATATATATATATTATTTTCGAATGTAATGAACTTAAGCCAATTTATTATTATAGTAAATGACATGACATTTATAATAAATTATTTGAAATTGTAACTAACGGATCTTGTATTTAATGTTATTCTTTTGCTTTATAATTGCATGCCAGATATTGGTCACTTTAAATTTTAAAATAACTAAAAAACAAGTGATCTTAAAAATTATGCATTTAAGAGGTTACAACTAACCACCCACATCAAGGATCATATGCTCCCATTAAAAAACAAAAACTGATGTGAAAACAAAATAAACAATGGTATAACTAAACCCATAGGTTTTTAAGGAGCATCTAGTCAACACTCTTAAAGTAATTGCTACTAATTTCATATAAGTGAAATAAATAATTTTGTATTTACCAAATTATACATTTTCACATTATTTAAAATGTAGAAATACTTTTGACTTTTGTGGGCTGGGATTGATAAGTTTTATTTCCCTGTATAGTTTTTATCCCAATGAAATTGACATTCATCAAATCTACATATGATAATACACTTTCAATAAAATATCAATAAAATTATAATTGATTTTTCTTTACTCTGCTGTAATCATAATTATTCACTTATCATCTCTAAATAGTCAACATTTGTGACACTATAATATCTCGATGTCTCAATTACACAATATTATATATTTTAATTTTATATTATGGTCTTTTATAAAATAAGGATATATATTGAAAATTTGAAGTATAATATTAAAATGAGATAACAAAATATAAACGGTTATGGTAGGGTAACGCGAAGGCTTCACTAACCTTTTGTTATAGACTGCATAATCAGTTAAGTCTGTTAGGATAGGAAAAAATGAAACAGTATATTTTGTTTTAGATTGGGTAACAGAATCCTCTTCTTTTCTAAAGATCCCTAAATAATCGCTTATTTATTTATTTATTAAAATTAATATATTGACTTTCCTTTAATTAGTCTTTGTTCGACACTAACACTTTTGGACAAAACACGATGTATTTAATAATTTTTAGGTCACTTGGACTAAAGAAAATATTTACCATCCCGGGGTCGAATTTTTTTAATAATCTTAATCATTATAGACCATAAATATAACAACATTACAAATACTGAAACATTATTTCGTACATATATAATAATAATAATAGATAACACTTAGTTTTACTTTATGTTTGATGGAGTACATTTTAAATATATGCCTTCGCTTTTAATTACTTAACTAATTTATAAAACATCACAAGTCTTCTTCAATTATGAGAATACATAAAAAATAAGCAGATCTAGTAAGACCAAAAGAGCTTGAAATATAAAAAATATTGAAATAAACATTACTGATACATTAATTACAATTAAATTAAATCTACTAAATCTAAGAGATTATAATAATACTTTTCAGTCAATGCCTTCAAATGAGTAAAATATTTATTATAACGTGAAAAAAATATGGTTGTACTTGCAAGTATGCTTGGAAATATAAAAAATATTTTTTTTTTTCTGGAAAAATAATAACAGCATTGTCAAAGAATGATATAGATCCGACTGGTATCACTATTTTATGATTTTTAAATATTTAGATAAAATATTAATCCCATAAAAATAATTTTAAAAAAATAAAATTAAAACTGAAATGGAACAAAATATTAGGTACACGAGAGAAAAATGGAGTGTGGGAAGGTGTACCGAGGTGACCCGAAGCAACCAAAGCAAAGGCATAAGTATAAAAGGATTGTGAAGCTGCAAAGTGCTCGCTTCGTCTTTCTGTGCTCACTTCGTCTTTCTGTGCTCACTCCCTCACTCAGTGTAACTACTTCTACACCTTGCCATTTTCGATTCACTCGTATTTCTAATATCTTACAATCAATATAAATACACCACAGAGAAAATCAGAAAAGAACAATCAAAACAACCTCTCGCCTCCCTTCAACGCAACGTTTAGGGTTTGCATTGCTATTTTCTGTCGAGGTTGCGGTTAGTTTATCTTGTTACGGACTCCGTGATTGCTGTGGTTTGCATAAGTTTTATTCTTTGCCATCTTGTTATTACTGGAAACGTGTGTTACGTGTGGAGCATTATCTCGCTGGTGCTTGGGTTTAGTGTTGATTTTGCACTGGCTTATTGAAATCTATGCGGTCTTAGTGTGTTTAGGGTTATCCTCGGAGTCTGCATTCGCGTGATGTCGATGTGCTCTGTGAAATTTCTACGCTAGAAAGTTGGTTTTTATGCTTTTTTGTGCTGGGTTGATTTTGTTCCAGTCTGAATGATGTTGTCATTTCTGCAGTCGCAATGGGGCGGAAGATCGTTGAATTTGACCAAGGTTGGAACTATATGCAGAAGGGAATTGACAAGGTGAAGAGAATCCTTGAAAGATTATCAGAAATTTCCTTCAGTGCCGAGGAATACATGCTTCTATACACGTATCCTTTTCTCCTGGGTTCTGTTTTTGTTCCTGACAATGTTCTCGTGGGCTACTCCATCCTCTTTTTAATGCATAGTTTTGAATACCGTGTTTTTTTTCTTAAGATAACCATCACAGAACCATTTATAATATGTGCATTCAGAAGCCGCCGTATGACTTTTCGCAACGGCTCTACAAAAAATACAAGGAGATATTTGATGAATACATTAAAACCACGGTAGGCAATATCCCCTGTTTATATTCTTTTTTGTGTAATTATGTTTTTAGCCATTGAGATTTTGTGTGTAATCTGTTATTTTCCTCTCCCAAAATAAATATCATTTTAATCTTTCCCATTTCAGAAAAGCTATTTTTAGCTTAAACTTTTACATTTGGGAACCAAAAATAAATTTACTACAAAAACATATTTAGCCGTGTTTTTTCACTTCACTTCTTTGGCCTTTTCCTCGGTGTTTGATTTAATTTTGTGATATAGTATATCATATGGAGTTTGATACTTTTTTTTTTTTTAAATCTTTCTTTTTAGGTTTTGCCATCTCTAAGAGAGAAACACGACGAATTCCTGCTGAGGGAACTGATAGAAAGATGGTTAAATCATAAGGTCATGGTTCGGTGGCTCTCACGCTTTTTCGATTATCTTGATCGCTATTTCATTGCTCGACTCTCCCTGCCTGGACTCGAGGAAGTAGGGATCACTTGCTTCCGTGATTCGGTCAGTTATCAATGTTTTTTAACTATCATAGGATGTTATCCATGACTATCTGCTGAAGGGAAACGCTACAGTTCAGTCTGCTCAAATGTGAAATGTAATTTCTTTATATATAGTTGGATTTATACTAGATGTACCTTTATTTTTGTAACAGGTTTATATGGACATTCGAGCCAATGCTACGAAAGTTATGATTGCACTTGTAAGTGTATAGATATTGTGATGCTATACTTAGTTGTTGCTAATGACTTCTGGAATAACCATGGCTGATGTTACAGATTGACAAGGAACGCGAGGGTGAACAAATTGATAGATCATTATTGAAAAATGTTCTTGGTATATTTATTGAGATTGATTTCGGCGAAACAAGTAAATATCAACAGGATTTTGAGGTACATCTGCTTGAGGATACTGCTGATTACTACAAAAGTAAGGCTACAAAGTGGATTGAGATTGATTCCTGTCCAGATTATATGCTTAAGGTAAGTCTGTGTATATTGTGCCTTGAGAGTTGAGATTTTTGTATCATTTTAAATGATACGTTGTAATAACTTTTTCCCTTGTTATTGTACAGGTGGAGGATTGCTTGAGAAGAGAGAGGGATAGAGTGGCTCATTACTTGCACTGTAGCACCGAGCCGAAATTGGTAGAGGTCAGTAAACTACATGTCTCTTCTTTGGTGTTTTTTGGATAATTAAAATCTCTCAATCTTTTTCCTGTTTTGTCTTATATCCATTTATTTGTACTTTTGGCAAATGTATTAAGTTCGTATTGATGATAATTATAAAACTTTGGGTGGGAGTGGGAAACTTATATGCTGATAATGCGCCATTGTAAATAATAGCTGCAAAAATTACGAAGTATTCAAAGCACATTTTATTATGCATGCATATTGCTTATCTAAGTTTGTTCAAGTTTTGATTTCAATATTGTAATTATGAAAACGTGATTAATTTATTCAAAATAATTGTATTCTAATTGAATGTTTTTTCTCTTTACAAAGTCCTCATTTATGTTAAAATTATCTCTTCAATGCTTAAGACATGTGTTACTTTGTGTACTTTTTTCATTTCTATAGAAAGTGCAACACGAGTTGCTAGTGACTCATGCAAATCAATTACTTGAGAAGGAGAACTCTGGCTGCCATGCTCTACTTAAAGATAACAAGGTACTTAATTGTTTTGCATTACTTTGTTTGATGATGTTTTCTCAGTTTATTTTGGTTAAATGTTCTACATCTGAAAGACAAGTTGTTTCTATCACCTAGCCTCTCCACGTGTTGGGTGTTATATGAGTTGGGGTCACTTCATCAAAATTAATGCCCAGCGAGCCACATGATATTTTTAGCAACCAGAACATTGTAAACTACCAATAATATTCCTGAATTGAAATGATATTATACTTTATAAATTACAATAGCCAGACAATCATAATTGCAAAATCAATTATTTAGCAATATTGTCCACATTGCACTTAATCATTTTCATATTTTTCTTAACTGTGTTCCCAATTTGTTTTTTGCCTAGGTGGATGATCTCTCTAGGATGTATAGACTTTACCATGAAATACCTAAAGGCTTAGATCCAGTTGCTAATGTATTTAAGCAGGTTGGTTTCTTTATATGTCGTATTGTGTTGTGACTAAGTTGAGTCTCTTCGGTTTTTAGTACTACCAATGTTGTATCGTGATGATTATCTATTTGCAGCATATTACAGGTGAGGGTACATCATTGATCCAACAAACTGAAGAAGCTGCTAGAAATCAGGTTCAGCATTTGTTGATGTTATTTGCTTCTTTACTCTTTCAGCTGAAAAAATTTTCCAGACTACAAGTGGTTCTGGCATTCAGGACCAAGCAAGTTTCCTCACTGTTGTTGTTATCGAATATATAGTTTTAGTAATAGCTGGAGAGGTTTGAAATTAATCATGTGTAATTGCAGGTGCTAGTCAGAAAATTCATAGAGCTCCATGATAAATATATGGCATATGTTAATGACTGCTTTATGAATCACGCATTGTTCCACAAGGTTTGTTGAGACTATTTAAGAATAACTTACTAAGTTATAGACTGATTTATAGTTATATAATTTTTTATATTTCTCTTTGGCTGATTTTCCAGGCATTAAAGGAAGCATTTGAGATATTCTGCAATAAAACTGTTGCGGGTAGTTCCAGTGCTGAACTGTTAGCTACATTCTGTGACAATATCCTTAAGAAAGGTGGAAGCGAAAAGCTAAGTGATGAAGGAATTGAAGAAACCCTTGAGAAGGTTGTTTTAGGTTTATTCATCAGTTTATGCTTCTCTATGATTGTTACCAAAATTATTTAATTCCTGCAGGTAATCAAGTTGCTCGCATATATCAGTGATAAGGACCTCTTTGCAGAATTTTACAGGCGAGACTTAGTTTCTTTAGTTGCAATATATTGTTCATACATTTTAGGCTCTGCAATTGTGCTAATTCTTTCTGAAGGCATTTTATATTTATAGGAAGAAGCTTGCCCGAAGATTACTTTTTGACAAGAGTGTCAATGACGATCATGAAAAGTGTATTTTGACAAAGTTAAAGCAGCAGTGTGGCGGTCAGTTCACATCAAAGATGGAGGGGATGGTAGTTTGCCTTTGTTTCTAGCATGCTGAGCTCTCTCTCTATTGTGTTTAAACAGGTAGTTTAACAATTTACTCAAAAATATGTGACTTTCAGGTGGTAGATTTGACACTGGCTAGGGATAATCAGATGAAATTTGAGAAATATCTTCAAGATAACTCACATGCAAACCCTGGAATTGACCTGACAGTAACTGTTCTTACTACAGGATGTTGGCCTAGTTATAAGTCTTTTGATCTCAACCTTCCCTCAGAGATGGTAAGGACACGACAGTTGTACAAGTTTCTATGATTGTAGAGAAGCATTCAGAGTCTCTTGGGATTTTATTTTTTATTTTTTGTTTCAGATCAGGTGCTTGGAAGTTTTTAAGGGATTCTATGAAACAAAGACAAAGCACAGAAAACTTAATTGGATTTATTCATTGGGAACATGTCATGTAATTGGCAAGTTTGAAGTGAAAAACATTGAAATAGTTGTGCCAACCTATCTAGTAAATTTCCCTTCGCTCATGATTGTTCCCTTTTTATGTTGAAAATTGTGCCACCGTGGTATTTAAAGATTTGTTTTAAGTGGTATCTGTTTTGCACTACAGGCTGCTGCCCTACTTCTATTTAACAACGCTGATAGGCTGAGCTATTCAGAGATTATGACTCAATTGAACTTGGCCCATGAAGATATTGTTAGATTGCTTCATTCCCTGTCATGTGCAAAATATAAGTTACTTATCAAGGAGCCAGACAATAAAGTTATATCTCAACATGACGTCTTTAAGTTCAACTACAATTTTACGGATAAAATGAGAAGGATCAAGGTCTGCTTACTTGTAGCCATAATAATATTCATCATTTTTTGTGTTAAACCATTGGATTTGGAAGTTTTTCTAGACAATAAATGTGACACTTGTTAATTATAGATCCCTCTACCACCAGCCGATGAAAGGAAAAAGGTAATTGAAGATGTTGACAAAGATAGGCGATATGCCATCGATGCATCAGTTGTGCGTGTTATGAAGAGTAGGAAACTTTTGGGCTATCAACAACTAGTTTCGGAGTGTGTCGAGCAGTTGAGCCGCCTGTTCAAGGTACAAAATGCCAGAATTTTGCTTTTGTCCATGCACAGCTTGTTTTGATGCAGAAAGTATTACACTTGCTATAATAGATTATGTTGGCTTGATGATTTTCTTAACCATTTCAATTGACATTTCTTTTATTTGTAGCCTGATATTAAAGCAATCAAGAAGAGGATCGAAGATCTCATCACTCGGGACTACTTGGAAAGGGACGAAGATAATCCAAACACCTTCAAGTATCTGGCGTGATGGAGGTTACAATTGTATACATAGAGTGACCTGTGTTTATGTTCTGCAAATGATCTCAGGGATTGCCTGGATTTGATTCTTATGGAAGTACAGTTGAAAATACTGAAGTTTAGGAAATGCTGTGTCAATGATTGTAGTCTCGATTACTTGACTCATTGGCACCAGGATCGAGATTTTTTTTTTCGGATAATTTTGACCTTTTAAGAGTTAGTTCAAAATATCATTTTATTTCGGCTATTCCTTCCTGCTCCCTCACAATTACAAACTGTATCCCCACAATACTAAGAAAGGATCCAAACATCCTTCACCACTGACCACACCACTGCTGCAGAGGGAAAAGAGAGAGAGAACACTACAGAAGAAGAAAAGAAAAGAAAAGAAAATACTAAAAAAAACTCATTCTAGAGAGTTTTTTCAGAACATATAAGGAAAACTTTTTTCGGAACATATTTCACGTACCGATTTTCCAGAAAATTCATTCCGGAAGGCGTTTTGTATGTTATGGAAAGTCTTTCTAGAAAATTCCCTTTCAAAATATATTTCATAATTCCAAAATTTCTGTTCCAGAAATTACATTTTTTGGAAATTTCGTTTCAAAAATTTTGTTCAAAACTTGTTCCAAAAAACTTTTGGAATGTATGGTCGGAAGGTAACTTTTTTTAAGGGCAAAATAGTCATTTCAAAAGTGAGCAGGTATGCAAAGAAATTATGAGTGCAGGAAGTAAAAGACATTTTATTTCTGTTATAAAGTGGGTTTATATATTCTTGGTAGGTACGAACAATAGCTTCTTGCACCTCATCAATTTCTACCTGCACCCCATACTTTTAAAATTTCGCTTTTGTCCTTGATTGTTTTATAGTGAAAGTTGGTGAATGCAGAAATTTGTTCTTCAATAAGCTTTGTTGGAAGTATGAAAAGTATCTTTCGTGATGCATAGTAGGTCAAATGTTAAAAATAAGGTTTTTATAAATCGAAATCTGGAAATAGGTTTTCGGAAAATTTGATCCAAAAATAGGTTTCTGGAAAATTTAATTCGGATTAGATGTGAGAAGTGAAAATTAATTTTCTGGATTTCTGTTTTTGAAAGAATAAAATATTATTCTGAGATTAATCCAGAAGTACGTAACCATGAATTTCGAAAAATAGATGTGGTTTTCGGAAAGACCATTCCGGAAAGGTGAGAATTGAGAACTGCAGGTTAATTTCATTCCTTTTTCCGTGTTTGTCGGAGCTGAAACAGAAGGTGAATTATACACTCGAAGTTGGTGGTTTCGAATAGTCTAAAACCTCGGGATCTAAAATCTTAAGCCAAGTTAAGTAACATATTTATTTATACTCTTCAACTACAAACATATTTAAGCTGCCATTAAAGAAGAATAAAATATATTTTCATGCTTAATAATAATTTTAAGAAATAGATGATGGACCTGCACACCCTCGTGTAGTTGGAGGAGCTTAAAGAAATATTTTGACTTTTATTTGATAAAAACTAGCAAACACCAGGGTTACCAGAGACCTAAGTAAATATTAATATTCTTTTCATTCAATTATGCAATTAGCTCATTATAAATTATGAACCTTTATCATTCCATTTTTCGTACACAATAAAATATCATTCACTTATCAAATATTATTTATGGAAATGTCAGGAACTGACGAATTCCTAAACCAACCAGACGGTATAATAATGAAAAAATAATTAGAAAAAAAAAGCTTAAGGCGTTGTTAGAACATTACAAAGTTGATTCCCAGAAGAATTTGAAGGCAAAGTGTGATAATTGTATAGGAATCAATAGGGAGAAGCATATGGGCATCACTCCTGCAATGGGATTGAAGATGGAAAATAGAGTCCCTTGTGTAGGATTTGTCATAGAATAGAGATTCTTCTGTTTCCTTTCTTGGAAGACAAGGAAGAATAGAAAACATTAACCAAGCATTCTTTGTTCTTGTAAAATATTTCAAGAATTTTTTACTTACTACCAGTAAGTGTTTCAATTGTGTATTTTTTTTTTTAATTCTGTAAGTGATAGACAAAACGATAACTTTAGCCTTAGAAAATGAAAGATGACATGAATTAAGAAAAAAAAAATGTATTTTTAAAAATTTGATAACTTTTTAGTTAATTAACATTGTCGAACATACCGTTTCCCTAATTAATATATATATACTGAAAAATTATTTATATTTTAAAATATTAGGTTGTTGAGTAAATAGTTGTAAGAATTATAGACATTTTGTTTTCAGTATAATAAATAAAATAAAGTATTAAAATTTAAATTTTGTTAATAATTTCGATAATTGTTTATATAACAAAAATTAATGTTAACATATAATTGATTTTAACAAATTATTTGCTTTTTTCTCTTTACAAGTTTAAAATTCTTAGTAATGATATATTAACGTTAATTTTATTTTCAATAAACAAATGTACCAATTACTATTAAATGTGTTCGAATAAATTTTTTTATAAATTTTTATAATGCGTTAAAATAAAATATATCTAAACTTATTGAACTGAACTAAATGTATAATATTAGAACTGGTTATGATTCCCCATAGATCAGAGATAGACTTTAAATACAGTATATTAATGAAAACAATTCTTAACATACAAACATGTTCTGTATAATTGAGATAAATCTAAATATATATAAATAAAATTTGTTAATATTTGATATAGTTTAAATATGAAGCATCCATTCACTCTTTTATTGATATTCATTTCTAATAAAAATTAATATAAATATTTATGATATAATCATAATTTAATAATTAGATTGAAATTTTATTATAATTCTGGAATTCATCTGTAATATATTTTAACAACTCTAAATAAATACTGCCACGACTACAAAAACCAAAATACAGCCTTAGTCTTCCACTAAACTATTTTCAATTCTATACTGCATGTAACTTACACACGACGCACCCAATGGCACTCGCCACTACACCAGAAGGGTGAAATATTAAGAGAGGTAGATGAATATAAAGCTATGTACATTATAAGAACAGGTAAGTTAGTCAAGTCAAAATTTAAAATTAAATGCTCAATACTAGCATCTGTTTTTTTTAAAAGAATACAGTAAAACTGACTAAGGGAAAAACAGGGAAAAAGATGAAGAAAAAATTCCACCAAGGCCAGTTACAGATTTGGCGAGCTAAACTGCAGGTCTATCTGCTATTTGCCTCAGTTGCTCAAACCTGCAACCACAAACACTGTTAAGTTGCCACCAAACACTCACAAAGTGCAATGATGGCACAATACAAGCCAAATAAATACCAGCATCATGCAAAGATAACAAAAAACCAGCAAGCAAGTTTTTTTTTATATGGGCAAATGTTAGTTGTTGATTTTTGGTTAATCGATAGAGTTGAACTCACAACCTCTTCTACACTCCCTTCTAAAAGCATTAAACTAACCTTATTTCTCCAAATTGTTAGCAGAGATCAAATTTACGATCTTTCCCTCCCTTACCTTCCATCTAACGGGTAGGCAAGTATAGGATGGGATATATTCCATAATGAGCAGATCCTTTGAGGAAGCCAAGTCTTAAGCTAGGTAATCAATAAATTGAATGACTTGTACAAACTAATCTATAGTTCTGGTAATTAGGTGGTGCGCTACACGTGTGAAACGACTCATAAAAAGTAAAATTTTAAAATTCTAGTGACTATATCCAAAGGTGCAATGTATTTTTTATCCAAGGTGCAGCCGAGTTAAAAAGTAGCAAGATATGCAGAAACCTCCTATTCTCTCACCACCTTATCTTGATTACGATCACTATAATCATCACCACCCTTTGCATCACCATTCTCAATAATCATCACCACCCTTGGCATCACCATTCTCATTGTCATTGCCATCATTTTAAACATTGCTTTAATCATTGTTAACACTCCTACTTCCATCACCTTTATTGTTGTCGCCACCACCCCCATGTACATCATCGTCGCCACAACAACCATCACTTCCATCATTCTTCTCAAAACTTTTGTTAACACTTTCACCATTGTAACTATCATTGTTACCAATATTATAATTTGTCATCATAATATTACCAATACACCGTCACCACTTATAGTGTCGTTACTGTTACTACCACCATCGTTATTACAACAACCACGACCACCACCATATTATTATCATTCCCATTACTACCACTATTATTATTACCATAACCATCAATTATTGTCGCAACCATCTCATTTCTATCATTATCATCACTACAACCATTGTTGTAATTAATTTCACCACCACTACCATTAGCTGCAACTTATTGTTATGTAGTCTTGATCGTGGTAAGCACAAAATTGACTATGATTAATATTTATTTTACTCTTATCCTATCACTTTCTTATCCTGACCATTAAACAAACCCTTAATGTTCATTAAGGAGATTTTACCTTTAAAATAGAGGCTAGTTAAAGAATTTATTTAAAATTTCCATCCTAATCATATCAAAATAGTTAAGCAAAATCCAGGTTTATATAAAAAATGGAACACTTTACATACAAATGTCTTAAGCAGTACACGTCAGCGACAGATCAATTGATCACAATGGAAAAATACCTGAATGTTCTGCATGAATGCAGCAACCAGCTTGCCCTGTCTCTAACTTGAATCTATATAATTTTTATTTACATCCACTGCGTCCCTTCAGGAAAAGAAGAAATGTAATGCAATCAAGTGTTAGGGATGCTTTGGCAATCACTTGGATAACAAACAAAACGAATTTTACAAGACATGGGTATTTGTATACCTCTAAGTTGACAATTCATTAGTAGTAAAATGCCTGCCACTTCAAAAAAAAAATTCTTGCTGTACATCTCTCCTTTTTTATTTTCTGCTTGGTCTCTATCAACAAAATGAGTAAAGAATATTGTTCTACCCCTAATCCCAACATTGTACAAGACAACCTGCATGAGACAAGATTCAAATCAGGAAAATAGTGCCCATTGAGAATTGAAATAAAAAGGACTCATGAACACGAATGTTCTCGTATTAGGAAGAAATGCTCACTTTAGCTTGGCTCTCTTTGACTTTACTTTCCGGGGAGAGATTGGAAAGGGGAAGAAAATGCAGAACCACTAGTAGAAGCATGATTGCAGTAATACAAAATCCACAACTTCCTCTTTCCAGAAGTTACAACTTTACACATGTACAGATTGACAAAATAATAAACCCTCCGGAATGAGAAAAGGACATAAGAGAGCGCAATTAGTTTCAAACTTCTAAATCTATCCATATCCACCTATTATATTATCAACTTATAATCTGGAAGTAGCATCGTTCTACATATCAATGTAGCTCAGAATCTGCATTACAGAACCTTGCTTCTAAGGGCCTCCACGTTGTCTCAAGGATTGCAAAGATTTTGTTTGTAAACAACAGAGCAACCGAATTCCTGACAATAAACTGAGACTTCCATTCCATTTCACTGTCCACGGCAGCCATATCTATAGAGACAGTACTAGCTTCACGTGTTGACAAGATTGAATCGAGAGCCAACTAAATAAACCTTGCCCTTCATAATTTCAGACTGTTTTTTGTCAGAGTGGAGATTTTATACATGACCAAGAAACACATGTTCATATCTGACTAGAATCATCCTCTCAATTAAAGGGATTCTTCAACGATTAATGGCCTCCACAGCAACCCGTACCAAACGAAGTAACCCCTCCACATCTTGAAAGCTAAAATCAAGAGCCTTTTTGATAGAGGAGATACCATCTGTATTCTTGCCCACACCTGGGCTTGAATTAGCTGCTGCAAAAGCATTCCGTGATTTCCTTGATGCTTCCATGGCAAAAGTAACATCCTGAGCCTGCAATTGGTAGATGTTTTTAATTCCACATATCACACAGCCTAAATAAGACACAGACAACATTTTAGCTAGCATTTTAGTTGTTAGTGCGGGCTTCCCGTTAGGCATATCAGAAACCAGGTCAGAAGACCATATATGATCTTATTTATAGCATGCCACAGCAGTCTGAAGTAGGAACAGAATTGGAATCAAATACATTGTATTGATCGCACACTGGATACCAGATTATTTATTAGGATGTCACAATAAAATACGGCCATAAAACCTATAAAAAAAGTCAACAATACCAAAAACTTAGAACAGATTCAGCCTTAAAAGTAAATCTCTGATGTCTCCTTGATGAACTCCTCCCTTCATATTTTAAGAGAGTTACACAACTTCAATTAATTTAATGGGAAAATACTAGGATGCTTTGAATTTGACCAATTTTCTTGTTTGCAGATTTCTTTGGCCATCCTTGTAATTATAGGTTAAGCTACAGTGATTTACTTGTTTTTACTGCACATATAATTGACTTCTATTTGTTAGTCTAGACATTAAAGGCTAAAATAAATGTACAAACATATATGATGTGTATGATTACATTGCTCCTTGTGATAGCTTGAAACAGATTTAAAAGGTATTTTGAGTCAAGTTCAAGGCTTACTGTGATTTATTATGCTGCATTTTTAATACTCTAATTTTATTAAGATTTTAGCACTCTTAAAATTTTGCAGGATGCTAGAATCCTCAATCAGAAAAATTCAATCTCGTAAACTGTCATAGATCCTAACTAGGAACCTTCTTTCAGAGCTCGCGTGAAAGCATTGCCTAATATGACAACCACCAAATTCACATAATCAACCATTCAAACGAATTCAGAATTCAATTATTCTACGTAAAATTTATGTATGCCTTATCCTTGACTATGTTTCCTGTAAGCTGTTTAAGGTAATCAATGTGAGGAAGTGAGAGACTTTTGCCAAGATCATACTTCTGTGAACAAGAACTATATACTCACAAAACCGAGCAATCGCACAAAATTAGGACGATGTCGTGCAGCAATAACATGGTTTCCAGCTACTTGGGGCGAATTGACACTCTTAGATATGGTGACAACCTTGTCAGCAGCTGTTGAGTTGTTGACATTGTCAACATCAGAGGCAGATGACGATGGAGACTCACCTAACAAAAGAAACAAGGTTCAAAACAATAGAGAGATCAGAAATTAATCTACTCAAATGTCATCATTACGATGCCAATGGCTGGCACTCCTGAGAAAGAGAAACAGTAGTTTATTAACAAGATGAAAGGAAAATAAAATTTAAACTTGTCTGTATCCACAAAATTAACCATATCTAACTTCTTCCTATTTTTCTTCTTCTGTTTTCCCTTCTATTTTTCATGGATTAAGGGTGTATTTAGTAAACAAAATAATTATTATCAAAAGTTAAGAACTCATCCCATGATAGCTTATCAGTAAATTTTGACTTTGAAGATTATTGGATAGAGCTTAATTTTACAAGTTTCTCCATGAAACTTGAAAAAAACTAAAAGCAGCTTATAATGCCATAAGCCATCCTCATAAAGTCCAAATAAGATCCATGTAAACTCTACAAAACGTGCCTCCCTACCCCCACCCCGAAATTACAAACCACCAGTCAAATGGATAATGTTCAGATAATCTATTATAATGAATGTGACATGATACTTTACAAAACTATCAGAATATTTTACACTTAATTGCCAAAGCATAAAAACGGAGATGGGATTTGGTATGATATAGGACAAATCCAAAGGAACTGAGGACTTCAGAAAGAAAGAAAATTCCATCATGCGGATACAGTGAAAATCAACTAATAAAATTCATTACCAAGAGGAATCATTTGCAGTGTGTTGTGCAACTCATGCCGATCTCTGCTTGCACTAGAGTGTGAAGAATATACTACCCTCATATATGCTACTTCCATGCATTTGTAGGCTAGTGCAGCTGAAGCCATGTCTTTTGATTTCTCATATTCGTGGGCACAAAACCTATATAAAGAATATATTGGATGACATTATAAAAAATATCAATTATTTAAGGCAATGATATACAACATATAATCAACTGAAAGATATAATCGAGCCAAGTACAGTAATGAGGTTTGAAGGCATGCTTGCAACCTAATAAAACAATAAATAAAGGAAAGAAGATTTCCATGGGTACTTTAAACAAAATATTATATTCAAAACATATATAACCATGATTATAAAGAAAATCATTGACTTACTCGCACAATTTTGCAGTGCTACTATACATTTGTTTTGATTGAATCATCTCACTGTGCTTAGAATTATCACTGTTGCCAGATTCTAACAGAGAGGCTCCGTGAAGAAATTTGAGGGCTGCCTGGAAGTATAGACTAGTGCTCTCACCAGTGGATCCAGAATGCTGTATGATCAAACCCAAAATTAGTAAAATAGGGATCAAGAAGAGCAAAAGCATAATAGTCTAAAAGGGACAGCTAAAAACCTTAAGACGATCAGCCAAATGCTTAAGATCTTTAGCTTCTTTCACAGCATTGTTAGCAGCATGGCTGTAAGAATCCCTTCTAACTGGGCTAGGGGCATCAAGCTCCTTCGACTTGTGACCATTAAGTACAGGATTTCTCGAACCAGTTTGCTGATTTCCATTTTGATGGTCAGTCTTTTTCGATTGCCTTTTTGGTAACTTTGACACATCATCAACTTTGGAAGGGTCAGCTTCGACATCACCATTTCCTTTATGTAAACCAACTGGTCGTGGGAATCGGCCCAATGTCTCAACTTGAGATCCTTCAGATGGCAATGATGACAACAACTTTCCTTTTCCATGTACTTCTTGATCAGTTCTTTCCAACAGAGACCTCTTTGTGGATCTATCAGAGTCTGGCAACTGAGTCTGCGGGGGAGCATGAAATGCATCCTGTTTGCAAAGGGCATCCACACTAACATCTTGAAAGTCATGACCTCGATTTAAGTGATTCTCTTTTTTCCTAGCCTCATTTTTCTCTGTGTAATCTTTCTTGACAGCATGTATATTCTCACTTTGGTCAGGCTTGATCCCAAACTTCTCCTGCAACTTATTTTTTCCATCCTTATGCTTTGCCTCACCTAGAGGAGACTGATTTTTCAGTTGACTTGAAGAACTAGCATTCTTGACCTTATCTGCATGGGATTCTGACTTACAGCCGTCATTGTTGTCCTCCAAACCTGATTCTATGCCATTCTTCCTTGTATGAGACATATTAGCATGATAAACATCGGTTTTGTCTTCACCTGGATGTTTATGCTCTTTGCCTGCATAGGTCCCATCTGGGACTATGGTGTCAACACCACCATTGGTACAATAGCTGGCTGTTTCAGCTTTAAGCTTTGTATCGGACACGTAATTAACACCCTTGTCCTGAAAATCTGGCCTGTTGGCAATGGTGAAAGATTTATCCTTCTTGGCCGTTCCGGATCGATCACTCCCACCATCATCATCACGATTTGAGCATCTTCTTGGACTATCCATAGCAGCAACATCACGTGAATCATCTTTCCCAATAATTTCCTTGTTTGAAAGCTTATCAGCATTTAAAACTCGAATGGGTGATGAAGACACTGATTCCACAGGTGAGCCCTTCACTTCCTGGAAGCTGGCTTTGGTTTTGTGAGAGCCAGAAACCTTAGAAGAGCTTGAAGTGGCAGCAACAGAAACCTGTAAAGACCCCAAGTCCCTTTTTGAACAGTCCATGCCATCTAAGCTCCGTTGTGACAGACTGCTCTCAGGGTTTTGCCTGAATTTCTGGTTCTTTGCATGACTAACTTTTTTGTCAGTCCTACCACTACCTTTACTGGTACTTGATTCTTTGCCTCCGGATTTTGAACTTTTTGCCTTCTTTTCCTTCCTTGAATCACTGAAATCATGCTCAGAAGTTTTGCTCTCCTGTATGCGAGGATTACCTGGGCTGTAAGTTATAGCATCCTGATATCCCTTAAGTTTTCTTTTTTTCACACTACCAATTGAATCACAATTCCCCAGATCCAGAGATCCCTCATCCAACGAACCCTGACCTTTATCTCTTGTGTTTTCAGCAGAAACTGGAATCCTGTCTTTTCTTGATTTGGAGTCCCTTGAAGAAGAGTGGGCTTTCTGTCTTGGTCGATCTTTGGCAACTGAAGTAGTTGGAAAAGTGCTAGTTGAACTTTGAACACCCACCTTCCTAGTAGTCCCACTCTGTTCTACCCAGTCTTCATTGGTAGAATGAGCCTTGTCAGTCTTAGATTTCTTGGATGGCCTAGGAAAATCTTGATCATGATCCCTCCTGCTTTTGACCTTCATATTCTTCGTATCACCTGAGAACAAAATTACAGAAATGAAGATAACAGAGAAATTTAACAGGTCTTTGAACATCAACACTTTAGTTAATACTGGTCAGACAAACAAAATGAATGTGCAGTTCAAGTTACCCCTATCAGAACTGTGTTCCTGCGTCCTGTGCTTATTTTTGTGTTTCTCTGATGGAACATCAGCCTCACTCATGACAGGAGATTTCACATCATTTAAACTCCTACTTTTCACCGCTGACAAGTTTTTCTTCGTAGGATATGAGGATTGAGAAAAGTCTTTATTTGTAGAATTTGGTATCTCCTTCACAAACTTTTTCTTCCCCCCAGGCACCGCATGCACATCATTATTTAGCTGGTGCTGGTTAGGAGGTTGGGATGTTGCCATGGCTCCTCCCACCATAACACTGCCAGAGGCATTTTGCAGGTTGCTTTGACCATCAAAAGGAGGCCCTTGGTATAATGCAATAAGTGCTTTAGTGGTTTCATCCTCACTAAAGCTACACCGATTCATGTCCGGCCTGCATAATTATGCATGCAATGTTAATTATCCATTATGACCATGTAAGCAGTTTCCATATAGGTTAACAAGCAATTTGGTTTCCCTAATACATTTTTTTCTGGATGGAGATGTTGGTTGTGCAAATACATGGTAGGGGAGGATAGGTGGCCTGATGGGGTATCAAACCTCCAAAATTCAAGACCACACCCCAACGTAAGTGCAGGGCTAGTTCCAACTGACAAACTCGTTAATATTAGGCCCTATTTGGAGAAACTTAAAATGAATGAAAGTTCTACACGAGTTAAAATCAACTTATGCCCTTCAGCTTTTGGGAGTTAGTTAAGAGAGTTTCTATAATAGCTAATGTTCATAAGCTGATATTCACTTGTGAGTATTTTACCTTCCTATTTTATTCTCCTATAAGTGCTAGTGGATAAGTTTGCCCATACAAGGCATTAATACTTTGATTATGGACAATAAAAGATTTAGCTACTGAACAGAACTTACAGCCAATTAAGCATACTACATAGCCACTTTTCGGGTAGGTTATCAGGATTTGTTCCAACAGGAAGAAGACGCCATTTATGACACCTGTCACATTGCACCCAATTATCTTCCATCTCAACAGGAGGTATCATTACAGGAATCCCTTTACCATTCTCAGCGTCAGTACCATTCGCATTTCCAGTGCACCAAATATTTGTGGCTGATTTAGGGTATATTTCAGCTGTTAACAGCTTATCAACTTTCTTAGCACCTGGTCTCTCCTTTGCTCCAAAACTAGTTGTAGGTGCACTCCTCTCAACCACCTCAGGTTCCTTCACTTTTTCTTCAAATGGGGTCTCTAGCACATCGATTCTGTCCTCCTCTTCTTCCAATTCTCCAAAGAAATCTCTGTATGTATCTCGAGTCTTTCCAAGACTCTTTTGTGCTCTAACATCTTCAGTCTCATTTTTTGATGCAGAACTATCATCAGAACTCCTTTTTGTTTTAGGAGCCGAAGAGGATCCAATCTTCAAGTTTTCTTTTTCCCTTTCCATAACCACGGTGTCATGACTTCCCTTTGCCTTCTTCTTACCAACCAGAACGGGATGTTCTGTCACGAGAGGTATTGCCATACTGTCTTGTTCACATAGGCTACCCCTCTGATTAGCCTTCTTAGGAGGCTCTTCAGTGTTTGATGCTGTCCTAACTTTGGAAACGTTAGATTCAGCCATTATTGAGTGGCAATTATTATCTCCTTGAGAATTTTCTTTCACTATATAGTCATCAAAAGGAACCTTATCTCCCACAACTTTTCTTCTTGAGCTTCCCTTTGTCCGTTCAGAAAAACCATTCACCTCAGTAGATGTTGGCTCCAGCCCTTCCTTTTGACCCTGGCCAGAGAAGGTTTTCTCCCTCACCACAACTTTGTGGGTTTCCTTCAAAGAATCACACGGCCCATCATCAGCCTTAACCAAGTCATCACCGAAAGAATATGAACTGGATAAAAGTGGAAGCTTCATAGTATTTGAAACTAGCTCCTCCATAGTTGATGCATCTGTACTTTGTTCCTTTCTTGACAACACTCCAGCATCAATCCGACCATTCTTCTTTGTAGAACCCTTGACTTCCATTGAGGATTCACAGCCCTCCAGAGATTTCATTTTCCTCCCACTCCCCCGTGACAATTTTCTATCTCCTTTCACATTATTAGATTCATTTAGTGACATGTCAAAACTTTCTGCATCATCCAGATGAACAAGACCAGGGATGCTATCTCTGGCACGCATTTCCTTTATAGTTAATTCAATGATACTTTCAGAAAGTGGTGACAATGGCTGAGGGAGGTCTGTCATGATCTGTTCCAAGACAATGTAAAATATTCAACTAAACTCATCAAGATCAATATGAATATAATAATGGATAATCAAAATGCCAAAAGATAATTCACCTGAAGGATAATGGTTGGAGATTCAAAAGGAGCTTCTTGAGGACCACGAGAAATCCCCTCACTTTCTGAGGGGCTGTCATCTAGCGATGATGATGGTGACACATCCAGACCAATTTCACTGTATATTGCAGCATTTTTCCGTGTTGATAAATTATCTGGACCCATTTTGATTCGAACCTTCAGTGTCTTCTGGTCCGATGTGCTAGTAAATTTCTTGTTTAGAGACTCGTGCTTAGAAGTGGATGTATCAACATTAGTGGTTACCAAGTACTTTTCTTGATGGGTTCCATCTTCTAGATAGAGACCCTTGTTTGAAGCCATCCTCGAAGAGTTACCAGAACCTGGGCCAAGTCTTGATGACTGAGTTCCAGTGGAACATTGTACAGCGTCACTCTGCCCACCCTGCAAGGTACAATGTTAATTTGAAATAAGTTGAAAGTGATAAATATACAAAGGTAAGTCATAAAACCTCAAATACAGTAATCAATTTAGTTAAAAATAAATGTATCACAGTCACATAATGATATGCCCCATGTAGTGTAAGAAATTTACCTCTGGCAGCAAATTATTCGGGGATTTTGGCGTATTTTGACTATGATTTTTTTGTGGAGTTCTTGGATGAGACCAGACAGGAGATCGCTGATAGGTGGGCAAAAATGATCCATAACCACCATATTTTGCCCCTGAAATGATCAATTATTTCTCAATATTATCCGGTAACTATTTAACGTTTAATCCTACATTAGATGAGTCTTGATTCTAACAAGACTTACCCAGACTCTCAGCAGACAGCCCACCCTCAAAATCCTTCTGAAAGTGTCCCAGAACATCTTGAATTTTTTCATCCTTTGAGAAAGAAAATTTGAAATGTAAAAATTCAATAAAGAAAGAACAGTTACCAAAACAGGAACAGAACTAAATCTAACTGAAAAAATCCAATAGATGTAGACATATTCCTGACATGGAAACACAGCAATTTATGAAAACAATGGAAAAATTCTAAATGTGCCAAGTAGCCATCTCACAGTTGCTTCAATTTCCAAACTATGTTCCTTCGATACACAACTTCCATTTTACGAGTTTTATGATCGAGAAACGGTAAAACACATAGTTCATGTTATCTTGTGGTTATGAATGACAATATAGACAAACGACTAGCCGGTCTTTGGCACGTAGTGGATGACACTATATAGAAGTCTATCCAAGGGTAAAGGGCACTCCTAAACTATAAACATCAATTTACAAACAAAAGCACATAAATATCTCAACATTTAATTCTTCATGAAAGGAAAAGGGCCATAAATCAAACAAAAAGCCAAAAAAAAGGGAAAGAAATCCTTCATATCACCAATCTAATTCAAACAATATTTCCACAGGCAGATCGAGCAGATTGTTAAAAAAAATTCCTCAACAACCCAATGCATCAAGTTGACATCACAAAGACCACAAAAATTCAACATTCCCAATAACACTCTCTATGCTAACCACATGTCAAGCCTATTCAACTCACAGCAAAGCACAATTCAGCAGTGCACACCCCCAACTAAACAACTTAAGCCAACCGCAGAAACAAAATTCAGGTCACGGATCTAACAAGGTAAAACAAGTGAACAGCAATAACTCATTACTTTAAAACCTACAAACTATACATGGAATACCAGAGCAAGCAAAATCAAGTTAAAGGAGCCTTACAATGTAAGAGAGGGCAACATCGGGATCAACGGTGGCATCATAATCCTCGTGGTTCTGAAAGGAGCACGCCTCACCCTCTTCGAGCTCAGACTCCACCATCTCTCTCCTCCCAGCACCCAACCCTAACCCTAACCCTAAACCCAGCCCCTTTATAGCATCCCTACCTCCTGCAGAAATCATCCAAAAAAATACCAAAAAATACAAAAATCAAACCTTTCAACTTAAACCTCCGCATTGAGAACCCTCCGTCCCAATCAAAATCCCACTTCCTCCTCGATCCATTCCTTGGAATCAAAATCCCACCCAAACGAATCGCCCCCGCAGGTAATTGACCAATTCTACACGATCGCGGGCTCGCGTAGAAATCACAGCCTCAAAATTTCACAAAAATTATTGCAAAATTGTTAGCACAACCTGCGACAATCGAAAAACCAATAAACCCGTGTTCGATTATTTGAAACGTTGAATCTTAGCTGGGATCGATCAACACAGAGTTTCTCTCTCTCTCTCTCCCTCTCACCGTGTCTCTGTTTTTGGTGAATACAGCAGCCGCGTTTTTTTTTTCTTATTTTTCTTATTTTTCCTAAATTCTTTATTTATTTTCGTTATAAACAATATTTTAATCCCACGGTGTGAGAGAGAGAGAAACTAGTTGATAAGGAAAAAAAATTAATAAAGTGCGAAAGAAACCATTTTACCCCTTCACTCCCTCGTTTTTATATTTCCCCTTCAAACCCTCCAACTCTGTCCCAAAAACTATCACTACTTACAAACCCAAACACTTTGCCCGGCGCGTGCTCCTACTTCCCCTTTTTATTTTCATTCTTTTTACTTAGATAAACACATTTTTAAGGATAAATATCCCATTTTTAAGTGGGATATTTATAAAAATGACATACTTAGAGTTTGAATTCGAATTTATAAAATAAATTAAATTAACTTCACACGATTTTGCATAATCATATTTTATATTAGATTCTATCTAAAAAATAAAATTGTGATCTTTGACCGTGGTGGACAGTTCAGACAATGAAGATTCCATTATTTTATTGTCAAATATTCCACATTCTAGCGTCTACTTTTCAAAATTTTACTACCCTGTTATATTAATGATCTCATGTGTTTTCTCTTTAAAGGACATTAATGCGAATTTTGGCGGCGTAAACAGAAATAAGCGAGTTTACGAATGAACGAAAACAAAACAAAAAAACACATTTTTACTGTTGTGGAAATGGTATCTCTAAAAATGATGAAGACGCCAAAGGCATAGATTTGGTGATGCTTTGGTTCGTTAATTTCGTGAAGTGTGGCATAGGTTTGAGAAGAACCATAAATGAGACTAACAAGGAAAAAGGATAAAGACATGTGATGCCAAATTGCCAAGATTAAATTGCTCAAAAATGTTGGGTCTCTTCCCAGTAATTTTTCTCTTTTTCCGAATGTTCCCAAAGTCTTTCAGAATCTGTTTCACAAGCTGCATAAACTTGTTCTTACATTTAAGTTTCCACTTTTGCAACAGAATCATTCATTTACTAGTGGTTTGGTTTTAATTTTTATTCCCTCCACCCTATTTACCAGTTATGACAAGATACACTTGAAAGTTACTCAAGACCAATATGTTTTCTTAATTGGAAATCTGTTTGCTCTCATTCATGAAGATAACAAAATCAAATTGTTTCTATGTATCCATAATAAATCTTATATCATTTAGGAGTCGAGATAAATAGAAATAAAACAGTTTAAATATTTTTTCTTTTGTCATCCTTAACGTCTTTTGAATTGGAACAGGAATGTTATTTTGCTGTATTTAATTTTCGTTAATTTTTTTACTATGTATTTTTAAAATATTGACTCTGATATTTTAAAATAAATTAACACAAAAAAAATATAGCAGAAAATCTTGGCTAATTTATTATATATGCGTTGTGCATATCACACGTCAAGCAACACATTCATCTAACAGTTTTTAATTATTGTTTTCTGCTAAAAAAAAACTAACTGTTCGAGTTTGTCCGTAGTTGAAGAAAGCTTCAGCTTGTAAGTTTAAGGGCAAAGAAAAGACATGGACAGAGTATGGTTTAACTGCCCAACTTCTTAACAACTTTTGAAAACATAGTCATTGGTTCAATAAAGAAAACTTTCCATTAATGTGTTTGTGTTTAAGTTCAATAATTAATTAGTAACTTGAGTTTTCTAATAAAGTTCAATAATTAGTAAATATAATAGGAATGATAAATATTTCAACTAAGCTAAATCGGGTTGGTTAAACTTACTTAAAGTACTTCTACATAGATTAATAAAAAAAAAAACAAAATATTTCACAATTTGATTTTTTTTTTCTTTTTGCATAATTTTCAAAATTATTTGTAAAAATCAGACTTGTGATCTCGTTTAAAACTTATGAAAATACAGACTTTATGATTAAAAGAACAACAGTTATTTTTATTTGTAAATTTTACTATTTTTCATATACTTTTATTAATAGCATTACAATATATTTAATTTTTATTAATATATTCTTGATTTTAAAAAATCAACGTAATTTTTTTATGCAATTATTATGTTTAAAAAATATGAATTTATATGTGGTAACGCTGTTTAGAACTGAAGAAGAAAAACGTAATAGATGTCATGTCTCTTCATGTTTATAAACGAACCTAACACTGATCTAACATAAAAAAATATATTAATTTAAAAAAAACATATAAAACCACATTAACTATAAATAAATAAATAAATGAAATATTAAATTACTGCTATAAATACAGGAAAAAAAATGCTATTAAATTTTTATGAACTTCTAAGTGATTTTGTATTTCTTATATCAATATTTTGTTTTCTAGTTATTTTAGTAGATAGTTTGTTGTTTGTGATTGTAGTGAAAATCCCAATGCCACCACTTGGGCACTGAAAGTTCTCCATGTGTTGCTCAGATAAAATAATATTATCTCAAATTCATTAAACTAACATCAATAAATGTTCATCAGTTGCAGAGCCTCATGCAAATCAGTGGTGGAGATCTTCATAGAGTTTAGAGAGAAAACGTGTATTTCAAAGTATACCTTATAAAATTCCGGTTTAATTATAAATTTCCATATTTATTTGTATTTCAGTTTTCCAATATAAAGACATAATTTTATTCTTGCACTTAAATTATTTTTGTAAAAAAAAACACAAAAGCTGAACAGATTAAAACGATATTTTTAGACATCAAGCAAAGATAAGATCGTTTTAACACGTTTAAATTCATAAACAGTAACTGTCATATATGTCATTACGTGGTGTCATTACGTAGTTTTTTTAGTTTTTTTTATTTTTTTTTAATTTTTATTTTAGTTTTTAAAATATCCACGTGTCAACCCAGCTGCGTATTACGTGTCAAAGTCAATGTTCTATATCCAATTTGGTTTTTATATTTGTTATTTTTGTTCAATTTAGTCCCAACTTGTTTTAAAATTGACCAATTTTGTCCTTATTGAATATGTGACAAAATTTAATTTTTATATAAAAAATGTAATATATAAATTTTAATATATTATATAAAAATATTTAATAAAAATATGAATTTTAATATACAAATTAAATTTGATTTTAATTTGGAAATGAACAAAATTGGTTTATGTTAACAAAAATTAAAACTAAATTGAAAAAAATAACAAATATAGAAATCAAATTGAATATAGAACATTGACATTGACATATGACATGCTGGATTGACATGTAGACATTTAAAAAAAATTAAAAATTAAAAAAAAATCACGAAATAACATGTTATAATTACTGTTTATGACCGTTAATGATTTAAATAGTGTTAAAAAAAATATCAGTTAAATAAAATTGACAAAAATTAATATTTATTTGAACACAAAAACAAAATGAAAACCTATTTAACAAAACTTAACAAAAATTAGGACAAAAAATATTTTAACATTAATGTTATACAGATTTTTATATGAAAGTAAAAGCAAAAGTAAAATAAATTTAGAAATATCTGATGTCATAAAATTTATAAAAGTTAAATAAAAATTTGGCATCACTATAAGAATATAGATAAGCTAAAAGAGAGAAAAAAATAGAAAGATAAAAATAGTAAGAACAGAGGAATAAAGATGTTAGCCACATTGACCACATGATGAAAAAAAAAAAGAAAAGAAAAAAAAAAGGGAGAAGGGAAAGTATGTATGTATGACGTGAATGAAGAAACATTTAATGGTTGATTGATGTCATGGTTTTGACAATTGTTGGGCCCATTAAGGTGAAAGTGATGGAAACCATATCCATCATTCCATTCAATGGCATATGGTGAGAATATGCCATCATCCATCCCATGTTATGCTACAATACAAATTCAGTAAACGGTCATAAATGGATAACCATTACCAAAAACCCACACTTTTATGTCACACGTGCATCTCAATACCCACCATATACCACACAATTTTCTTTCATGCTATAAAACCAATCATTAATTAACTAACACTCTCTCTTTTTCACACATTAAATCTCATTCAATACGATAAACTCTGCAATTTTATTACATTGATTTTTTAATGTAAAACACTTTTAATATAATAGCGAAACTTATGGCTATATTTTATTTTGTTTGTTTTTAAATGTCATTTAAAATATTATTTTATTTCAATAAAATATTATATTTTGTTTTTTTATTCTAAATCATGATAAACTAATTAATATGAAGTAAAAGGTAAGGGTTTAAGAACATCTTCACATGAGTTGCTTAAAAATATTACTTAAAGATGAAACTATCATAACATGTTCCACACTTATAGGTAGAGAGATGTTTACATAAAATCTTTATTAAAATTTAAGAGGAACTAGTGCTCCAAGCCATACAATTAATTCTCACTGACTCAGACTTCGAAGATGGAAACAAATATTTTAATAACATGACAATTAAATAAGTAATGTAAAAGAAGTCTAATAGTTAAAAATTATTGATTTTTTTTTAAATATCAACATATAAATTTATTTCAATTAGTTAAACAAACAAACTAATTACAAATATTGAAATATTTGTATTTATTGAAAAAAATTTTGAATTCTTAAAATAATTAGACATATAATATTTACATATGAAATTTAAACTGAAACTGAAATAATTTTAAAAGTCAAATAATCATTTTTTATAAAATTTTCTTGTAGAAAATACAATAAAATAATTTTTGTATAACAATTAAATAATCAAGAATAATAAACAACTATATTTATTAAATAAAAATTAAATGATTAAATTCACTATAAATATTAAATATTTATAGTTTTTGAAGAAGAATTAAATACTTAAATTAATACGAAATATTAAAATTTTAGTTCAATCTAAAATACTTATAAAAATGATAAATATCTAAAAATAAATTTAAAGAAAACAAGTTAAAAGTCAGTTACAGAAAAAACGACCTCATGCATAAAAATTGTAAACATACCAAGAAAATCAGTGAGAAATTGGTTTGGAATAGATAGTATAGTTAAACAAAAGATAGATACTTCAGTTTAATAAATAAAAAGAGAGATACGTTATTTCACTAAATAAAAATAGAAATAGTATCTTCCAAAAATATTTCTATAAATTATATTGAAGTTATAAAATTTGTGTACACAAAAATATTTTTTATTAGTTTTTATAAAACTATAACTATATATTAGGAACATTTGTCAGTTTCAATTAAAATAAAAAGTAAAATTATAATAAGACATGCATTAAAATAGTTATAAGAAATTGTATTTTTCATATTTATTATAATTACACAATAAAAATACTTTCAATTTTATGGATAGTTTTCTGATAATGAAAATAAAAAAGTTGGTTAATAAATACAATAATACCAAAAACAAAATTCAATCATATTTTTTATTATTATATACTAATGGAAAAATAAAATAAAATATATTTAAAAAGTAAAACTGAATTATATATAATATATCAGAATAGGAAGAAAAAATGAGGAGTTGGACAACAGAGGGACATTGTAGGGTCTGGCTAAGGGTGTAACAAAACAAAAAGAGAAAGTGAGTATGTGAATGATGGAAACCAATAGAAGAAGGAGCATTTGAATAAACTTATATTGTTAAATTAAAACATATATGATGTATCATCTTTATTTAAAAAATGATAGAGGAATGAGCTAGGTACATGTGGGTCACTGGTCTGTGCTTCAAAGTCTAATAGCCAGCTAATATACAGATAATAATACTCTGTACCCTTCACTGGAACCCTAATCAATGTTACTAATATAAAAAAGAAAACCAATGAACACTTTGTATTATAGTTCCTAAAACAGCAGCAGAAACAACATGGTAACCAAAATCATCTGCCTTCAAACTGATCTCTCAGTTGCTCGTACTTCTTAAGCTCAGCTATTGAGAGGGAAGGTGACAACTCTTCCAAGACCTGAACCAATTCATGGATAAGTTGGTAACTCTACAAGTGTTGAGATTTGAACCACAAATAACCAGATTTTTCAACACAATAGAAAGTTACCTCGACAAAGTCATCATACTGAACAACAACAGAATCTGCTTCATTATCTTTGCTGGAAGACTCTGGATTTGCACTCAAAACCTAAGAAAACAATGAAATTGAGTACCCTTCTTCTAATCAATCACATGATAGTTTATGCCTAGTCTTGTAGAGGTTTTTGAAATGTTAATGCTGGCATTTTGTTTGTGACAGTAAATACAGGCTGCAATTTCCTCTATAAATGGATACTACTCCACTATAATCTCAGAATCCTTAATGATCTAGTGTTCAAGCAAATTTCATGCAATGTAATAGCAGGTCCTGTGATCCTGGTCAAACTTACTTTACGTTTTGCAGCATGGAACCAAGCGTCTGCACACAACGCATACATGTCTGCACCAGTGAAGTTTGGTGGACATTTTTTTGCAACAGAGTAAAGTGAGACATCTTCATGCAATTTGAACTTTCGGGTAAGAGCTTTCAGCACCCTAGAAAAGATGGGATCAGAGGTTCACAATAGCATGTATGAGATATTTCACAAGATCAGAGAGCAGGAAAAGTACGCCAATTACCGTTCCCTGTAAGATGCATCAGAGTTAACTCCAACATACAATAGTTTATCAAATCGACCAGGGCGCAGAAGGGCTGGGTCTATCAAATCTGGTCTATTACTTGCACCTATAATAAACAGATCCTATTAAGAGTCCAGGAAAGAGACACATTTGTTAGAGTAGAATATGATAATATATTTGCCTAAGAATAAATATTCAAACAGATAAAAAGACCTGTGTTGAATCACTTAAGCCGTCAATCTCTGCAAGCATCTAATAAATAACAAGGGAATGTATTACATTAGGAAACCCAGGTAAGAAAACTGCAAACATCATTGTCTTGCTCAGAATAGGAAACCACCTGAGAAACCACTCTGTCCATAACACCCCCAGAATCTCCAGAAGCACCCCGAGCTGGTGCAAGTGAATCAAGCTCATCAAAGAAGATGACACATGGACGTGCCGATCTGGCCTGTGAATTATTTTGAACTTCAATTTATCAAATTCTGTTCAGAGAACCGTCTGGTTGACATTAAAGAGACACAGTATACTTACTCGGACACAATTCAAATTGAGAAACTATTTTTGATAAACTACCCTGAAATACTACTATACCTTCTGGAAAATGTCTCGAACATTCTTTTCAGACTCTCCAATGTACATGTTGATCAGTTCAGGACCTTTCACACTAAGAAAATTTAAGGAACATTCTGTAGCAACAGCTTTTGCCAATAATGTCTGTTGTTAGATAAAAGAGCAAGGCAGTGGTGTCAAAAATCTTTCGTAACTAAAATGAAAAGAATTGAAGTAAAAAATTGCCATTTACAAGTACATTACAACTTACTTTGCCAGTTCCAGGGGGACCGTACAAAAGAACACCGGATCGCTTGCGTAATCCAGATGAAAATAGATCTTTATGCAAGAGAGGTAACTACAACACGAAATACGGAATGAATTAGACATTAGCGAAAATCCCAGCTAAAATCAACTTAATGACCTAAATCTTTGGAGAAGCTAGACGAGAGAGCTTAAAAGTAGAGGTGAACAAGTTGATTTTAACTTGTAGGAGAGGTTTTATTCATTTTACCACTAAAAGTTCTTCTTGAGATGTTTATCCAGACTGACTCATTAAAGAGGGAAATTGTACCTTCAAATATGGGAAAGTAACAAGCAATATAGTTATATCATACAAGAAGCCCACCTGAACAGTGTCCAGAATTGATTTTTTGACATCTTCAAGCCCACCAACATCTTCCCATTTCACGTTTGGAACCTGCGAAAGAAAAATCCACACTTCAAAATTTCTGTGCATTGAGGAACATTTTTTCCCCAGAACACATGTTTTCCAAGATATACATTTGTTGGCATCAGTACAACAGAAAATTGTTTTGCTTAAATGCAGACAAGAAAACCATCATGAAAGCCTAATCACTAAATTTACCTTTGGAGTACCCAATGCTGACGCATTTCTTTTCTTTGATCGCTCCAAAGCATTCAACAAGTCTTCTTTCCCAGGAATCTGATGTGAAACTTTCCCGTGACTGGTGTCTTCTGCCATCTTGGAATTAAAAAAACTATCTACATCATCAGACTCGTCTTTCTCTACTTTAGCATTATTTCTCGGAAATAAGTTGGCACCAGCATCAGCAATTAAAGCACGAATATCCCTGGGCATGTAACCAGATGTCTGTCCAACTATTTCTTTTACTAAAGCTTCTGAATCAGTCTGCAAGAGGCCACAATGTAATCAGTCAATTCTAACACGCCTAGGTAATGATTTAATCAGGGATTCAGGAGCACAAATTATAGCATTTCTTAATAATTTGAACAAATTTGGATGTATAATCTACATTATTATACAAAGCATGTTCTAACATTTGGTATCTCCGTTTTTTCACTTTCCTTGATATTTTTGGCTGAGAATTGAGAAGTAAATCAGAATTTCAAATTGATCCCATGGCACCACCTTTCTCCCATTCTCAACTTTAAAGGAAGTTCTTTACTGATATTGTTTTCTTTTACAATTAAGTTTTAAGTCAGTTTTTTTTTGTGTTCTAAAATTTATTGAGAGAAATGTCATGACTAGTTTGGTTACTAACTGGTCAATTAATTAACCCAACAAATGACAAAACTTAATATCGAGTTTCTATAAGACCTTTTCCATCAAATTCTCAAATCTAACAATGAAATGACAATGTATATTCTCAATATATGTTGTTTAAAGTCAAAAGTAACACACAGATGTTGTCGTTTAGCTTACGAACTTGATGGCATGTAAATAAAGAATTTGATCTAAGGTTTGTTCTAAAGAAAAAAGAATCAGAAGTAGACACAAACACAACATGAAGCTCCGTTCCAAAAACCCTTACATTAGAGAAGAGTTCAGAAAAACTTTGCAATGACTGCAATAGCATTTCAGCTCTTTGCTCTTCAGTCAAAGGCCCCATGCTTATTTCATGGCTAAAACAGCGTCTGATAGTTGATGGAAGACCTTCTGAACTGTCAGCAGCAGCAATCAATAGGACCTGGTGTTCACTTGCCTTTTCAGCACTCGTCTCCACCTTCACCAACATGCTGTAAAAGTAAATTTCTTTGAAATTCAAGATTCTAGTAAAAAGTAAAAGACAACTTTGGTTTCTGAGGTTTTTTCTGGTCCTGATTCGGATTTACCCTATGACAGCTAATTGATAATAGATGTAAGAAAGCTGTAATATAAGACAACATGTTTGGTATCACTTATTTTTCAGGAAATTATTGCTTTTCTTTGTCACAAGCTCCATAAGAGAGCTGAAAAAAAAAGTGATTATTTCTCCATTTCTTTCGATGTTAACTTGATTTACTTTTTCATCTGACTGGCAATAAAATAAGACACAGTATATGCCATGTACAGGAAAATTGATTGACAGAAAAGGTTGAAGTCCAAAGAACAATGATAGCAACAACAAAGTTCAAAGTTAGATCTTACAGATTCAACGTTTGATTTCCCCAGGGAATTACTATCACGTTGTTCACTGACAGGCTCAGTGAATTTCCTAATAACTGAAGCAACTTCAGACGTATTTCCTCTTTGATCATGTGGTGAACCCTCGGGTGATTGTGATTCTCGAAATACATCAAAATGACGAAGAAGAAGTATTGCTGGCGAGTATCTGTAATATTATCATCCGGTAAGACTAGAAGCTTAGAGAGACATCATATCCAAAAACAGTAAACTTCTCAGTGCCTAACATGATCGGTTATAAGGGGAGTGGTGGCCAAAGGAAAGCTTTATCTAATAACTGTTAGGTAGGGAGAAAAACCACTACGAAGAAAAAAGCAGGTTAATAAATTAATGGAACCGTGTCTTCCTGTCCCCATGGAAAAGTATGCAATTTTATCAACACCAAAACAAAAATAAGCAGGACCAAAGTTTCTTCCGCAATATGTTTTGTTATCATTGCTAGTATTCAAAATATAACCTTCGAGCTGTCTTGAAAGCTTGTGCTAGAGCAACAGATGTTCTATCAGACACCATAAGATCATGACAGTTATATTCCACCACATGCAGGCCAAGTCGACGAGCAACATATCTAACAACAGTCCTTTTCCCACAACCTGCATAATTACGTTATTTAGGAAAAACAACATGCATGGCCGATGCATTCCAAAACTACCATTTGACAATTTAAATGAACAAAAATTGAGGATGTCAAATGATGATCCAAAACACAATAATTTGAAGTATCAATAAGAAAATTACTTATTCCTTACAGAACAAAGCATCGGAACATAGGACATACCTGCCAAACCATACAATAGAACAGACACCCTAAACTTGGAAGAAAGCACTGATGGACAGAAAGTTGGTGTGAGTATCGAAGCCAAGATGTTCACAGTGTCCCCTCGCAAAGGCACCGGTCCTTCAGGTCCACCAATTAACAAATCTGGAGGGAGTGCGGATGGAGAACTCCCTACCAGCACAAGAGCAGTTAAGGTGTTATTGACACGAAAAAACTGTTCATCTGATGGTTCCATACCAACAACCTGAAGACACGAGTTACACTCTAGCAACCAACCCGACATGTTTCTCAAGGTTTAACAAAAGCATGGGAGAGTTCACAGTACCTTGAAACAGATAAGGTTGTCATTTTGATCTAATGATCTTTGGTTACAAGGAACGCAAATAGTGGAATTGCAATTCCAACTTATGCTAATCCCAAAAACATCTCCCTTGGACAAGTACCTATCGACTTCAAAGTACTTTTGCAATGACAAGTCGATCATGTCTTGCCGCAGTTCTGACTCAAAAGGTGAACTTGCTCTAATAGATTCAAGAATGCCACATTTTGGTATCTTCACAAAAGAAACCCTCAGAAGGGAGGCAAATTTTGGAGGCAGAGCAAGTGGTTCCAATTCTACGTTGATGACAGAATCCACAGTTCCTTTAGCAGCATCCTCATCACCCCTTTTATCTCGAGGTCCGAAATAAGAAGCCAAAGCCTCTTGCCCGTGGTAAAGAATGGATTTTAAGCACGCCACGTGCAAGTTAAGGTTAAAGGCTAAAAGTGGCGATACATAGGCTATTTGATCATCTAACACAGAACCATTGAAAGGGAAATGACAAGAAGGAAAAAGAATCATTATTCGAGAAGAAGAAGAAGAAAATAAAGAACTAGAAGACGGAGAGTCTGTGTTAGCCGTGGTGCCTGGTGTGTCCAAAGCAACAGCCACTGCAATTTTCTGAGTGTTGGTGTCAACATTCTTGACAAGAACCTGATAAAAATTGAAACTTAATAATATAGTATTGAAACAAAGGGAAATTGAGTTAAAGGGGTTTGAATTACCGGTGAGCCTGAAGTGATGGAGAGGGTTTTGAGAAGAGGGGTGGAGAGGGCAAGCAGGGAAGAGTGGTCGACGGAGAGATTCGTGAGGTCGGAGAACCGGAGGATTCCGACAGGAAAACTGAAGAAGGAGGGAGAAGAATCATGGTCGAAGAGATTGGTGGTTGGAGCAGTTGAATTGATGACATGTTTGGTGGAACACAGTATCAGAGGCTTTCTTCTTTCCACCATTTTCATTCAAAAACCTTTACTTCTCGTTCATGTCTTTCAATCTAAAACCAAATATTTGTGATATAACTATAGGCCATAATATAACAAGTTACAGGTATTAAATTGAGCACGGAATCAGAACTTCTATGATTTTTCTTTTTCAATCTTACAATTCAATAGCTAGAATGACAGCAAAAATCAGAGAAATAAATCTGGCTAAAGATTCTAATTTCCAAGTACAATTTTAAAATGTTAAGAAACCATTTTTAGCACTTCTTTCAGAAAAAAAAAAATCAATATCCATACTGTTATCTATATTTATATACCATTAATAAAAGAGATTATTTATTTAGTATACACTATTTTTAAAAATTTAAATAATTACTTATAATAAAATATTATTTTTCAATTTTATTCTTTTAATAATTACTTTTTTTAATTTAAATAGTTATTTATAATAAAAAATTAGTTACACAATAAAAAACATCTTTAATAAAATTATAAAATATATTTATTTTTATAGTTTCTTTTTTATCAAGACTTAATTTCTTAAGTCTTATGTGATATAGATCATAATATATTTATTTTTATAATTACATAATATCACATAATAAGACTTTACAGAAACTCCAATTTTGTACACACACAAGGTTAACAAGCTAAAGTGCTGGGCCCGTATGACAGTCCACAAACAACAAATGGTGTCTGTTCAGGCCCAGCCCAATCTTCATAATTTGGGCTTTACATATGGTATTTATATATACTCATAACCAAAAACATATCTAGGGTTTTGTTCTCCCCGTTGCAGCATCAGAGAAGGGGAAACATGGTTTCGCTGAAACTGCAGAAGCGGCTTGCAGCCAGTGTGCTGAAGTGCGGAAGAGGAAAGGTGTGGCTTGACCCCAATGAAGTCAACGAAATCTCCATGGCCAATTCTCGTAACTACGCTCACCCTTTCTTTCTATCAGCATCATATCTCTTTTCCTTGAATTTATCAGTATAATTGTCTTTATTTAATATTATTTTTTTCTTCTTACCTAAGCGTTGAAAATATAGGACTTTTTATTCGATCCGATGTTTACTGTTGTTTGCTGCATTAGTTTTTTCTTAACATTAGACTCTGTGCAATTTTCTATATGTAATCGGTATTTGAACTGTTCTTAAGTTAAATACTACGTTTGAAAGGGGATTTGTACATATGAGCATTTGCTAAGATATTTTCAAGCTCCTTAAGGTGTTTAATCGTGTAGGCTGAATCAAATGTTTTGTAATATGAATACATAATTTTTACTTAATACAGTAGGTTTCACTTTGCAGGGCAAAACATAAGGAAGTTGGTAAAGGATGGGTTTATCATTAGGAAGCCAACCAAGATTCACTCCCGATCACGTGCTCGTAGGATGAAGGAGGCGAAGAGGAAGGGTCGTCATTCTGGATATGGTAATTATTCCCGATAACTTGCTTAATGTAAAATAAAATTACAAACGAACTAGAATTAACAACTACATACAGAAGAAGAAAACTAGAAGATAAAATGAATTAAACTTTGTTCTGTTATTGAAATTAGTCTATGCATGAACTGATTGTTATAAGGTTTTCTTCCGAAAGATGATTTTAATTTATGAGTTAACTAGTTTTAACTTGTATGGGAAGTAACATTTGTTTACAAGGGTTTATTGAAAAATTTATCTATACAAAACGAAATTACAGACTGTTAGACATGTTTTATATAGGATTTATGGTTATGGTCTTATTGTCACTGGACATTCGACAAGATTTTCTAAGTTTGTAATTAAGGAATAACGCATTTGCTTATTATTTTGTGAAAGAAAGTCAGATTCTTATTTTGTGCTAATTATTGTTGGGTGGCATAGAAGGAGTTACTCTTTTGTCCTCTGGAGAGGGGGTTGGAAGGGTGTTAGTGGCTTCCTATAATGTTTTGTGAATACTATTAGGTAAGCGTAAGGGTACAAGGGAAGCTAGGCTTCCCACCAAGATACTCTGGATGAGAAGGATGCGTGTGCTCAGACGGTTGCTTCGCAAGTACAGGGAGTCAAAGAAAATTGACAAACACATGTACCATGATATGTACATGAAGGTGAAAGGTAATGTTTTCAAAAACAAGAGGGTCTTGATGGAAAGCATTCACAAGTCTAAGGCTGAGAAGGCAAGAGAGAAGACTTTGTCTGATCAGTTTGAGGCTAAGCGTGCAAAGAACAAGGCTAGCAGGGAACGGAAAATTGCACGGAGGGAGGAACGCTTAGCCCAAGTGAGTTTCATTGTCTTGGAATATATGTACTTGTGTTTTTATTAATATTTGCTGCACTATGAGTGTGTTCACTGAAGTTGGAAATGAAGATTTTTACATTTTTTTTTTTGTATTGTTAAATGTTTAGGGTCCCGTTGATAAGGCACCAACAGCACCCAGTGCCCCAGCACCCCAACCTGCACAGTGAGTCTTACTATTTTTGCTTATTATGCCATATATATAGTTTTTGGTTCTTTATGAACTTTGGCTTATTTGTATATCTTTTACGCAGAGCGCCAAAGAAATCCAAGAAATGAGTATTTTTGATGAATGTTTGATGGTGCCTGAAAATCTGTCTACAAAAGTAGTTACGAGGAGTATGTTTTTGTTGGTTCTAGTCTTTTTTTTTGTAAGTTTTGCATTGTACGAGAAAACATTTTATCTTGTATACTTTAAACTATATATTGTCAGTGTTTACTGTTTTTCGTATTAAGATTAACTAGTTTTGGAAGTTGTTGTGTTATTCTTCTACTCGCAATATAACTGCTATAGTGTGCTTAAAAAAACTTCAACCAATTCCGAATTTCATATTATTCGTGAAGTTTTGAAGTACTATTTTTATTTATCTTGTCTCGTATAGTAGACGTTTTGATATAATAATCAGTAACAGATTATAAAGTGCAGTTTTCAATTTGATTTATATTTATTTCATTCTACTTTTAGTTATTATTGAATTTGCGATCTCAATGTGGCGAAGGAGAATGTTTGTGCTGAGCGAAACTGTGTTTATGTTCTCTGAAGTTTGAAACAAATTTTGATAAAATTTATAATCAATAGTAGTATTAATGTTAGAGTAGAACTCAATATAAAATAGCTTTATAAAAATAAGTACACAAATACAACATATATTTGTTTCTGTTAGTTCATTTATAATCATAATTAAAACAAATTCTAACATATTTTGTGGGAAGGTTTTTATTGAATTGTCTCGGTATATACAACTAAACATGTATTATTTTTGATGATTTGAAACACTTGGAAGAATAAAAAGAAATATTGATTACTTCATAATTGGAATTAAACGGGTTGGACGGTATGTTGGTAAATTAACCCTGTGATTGAAATTGAGGCTGAAACCAAGAACAATCTGTAACAGCCTCAAATTTATGAATTTACGAATTATAAATTGTATGGGAAATTTTTATAAGAAACCAATGGTTTAAAATAAAATAAAAAGCAATTACAATGTTTTTAATATAAGTAAACTTTATAAACCAACGGATAGAATTAATTAAGAATGTGTTTGGTAAATCTCAAAACTAAAACATATTTAACTATTTTATTAATAGAAGTAAACTTTTTAAACCAATTTTAACCCATTCGGATAGAATTAATTAAATTATTTTTTAGTGCATATCATCCAACTTATTTCACTTCGATCTTTTTATTAATATTTGCAAGAGTGAAAAAATTGAATTTTGTATTTAATATTTGTTTTCAGAAACATTTACACAGTTGAAGTACTAATTTTTTATATTTGAAAATATTATCGAAACGAAAAAACAAAACTTATATAAATTATACATGTCAAAATACTAAACGATTTAACATAAAATCAATTCAAATTTAATATATTTCAAAAATCGAATCAACAAGATTATGCATTATTTGGTTTGGGCCATTCAGAATAAGAAGAAAAATTTAGAAGCTAAATTCTTGTCATTATATGGTGCTACGAATAAGAAGAAATTGTCACATATCACTATGTACACTACATTTTTTTTCAATCCCATAAAAATAATGCACATTCAATGACACAGAACAAGAAAACAGAAGAAACTCTCAGATTGGAAAGGTTTTTGAACTTACTATGACATGACACGAAAAGAAGACATGAAGGATTTAGTAGTGGCACTGTGACTTTATTGTGCATGTATGAGAAAAATAAAGTACACATGTGGACAGACCCCAGCTTTCGATAATTATTTCAACCCTTGTATACATATACAAACTTGCATCATTCTATGTCAAATTTGAGGAAAAATTGCGGCCCCTGAACACAGGCAATCGAAAAGGGTATGCATCAATCCCTGAACTCAACGAAGAATATTACCTACCTTTTTTTGAGAGAGAAATCAGAACCAACTAGTTCTGTATATGAAAAGGGGATCCAAGAGGGAGCTTTCACTGACGATCTTACCCAGATAACAACCACTAGCTTATGTGAACGAAGAGGAAGGTTTTTTGGAGAGTAAAGCTTCAAGTGAAGAATGATCAGTCAAGGGGGGGCTACAGGTGAAGTTTTGGCAAACAAGAGCTACAACCTTGTTGACGTCATAGTTATTTTTCGCCATGAGAGAGACATTACTGTTATTTATTTCCCAAAATTCCATCTCTTCTTTATTGTTGGGGTCTATATGAATAACCTGCGATCAACACCAATGTTATATTGACTACAATCAGAACGAGATGTAAAGATATAAGGAGTAACTGTACTTACTGTTCTGTTGGGGTCATATAATGCATGAGCTGCAGCAAGCATATTTTCAAATTCCTCAGACGTTCTTCCACCAACCACGACCACTTGTTTCCGAGAAGGTACGCGCAACATGTCTGCTGCACAACACATTAGAGGCACTGCCATAGCCATATCTTTCAATCTTTTCTCAAAAACTGCCTGCATTACCATTTGAAGAGAATTCTAGTCAGTTGCAACTGACCCAATGATCTAGAAACAGACCTCAAATAACCCCATCCAACCATTGTTAGCACATATATGAGAAGAAGCGACTTTTAGGAGGAAAAGGGTGGGGGGTGTTACGCACCAATAGATGTTCTGCATTTCGCTTATAATTCTCAGCCTTACTTCCAGAAACCATGGAAGCCAATCTTATAAGGTTTATAGCAGAAACCGAGTTTCCAGACGGTTCTGCCCCATCATGATCTTCCTTCACGCGGAGGAGAACTGAAGGATCTTCTCCTGTATTATTGAAATATCCACCTCCAGCCTTATCAAGAAACAAAGCATCCTACAAGCAACAAATATCATTAGCAATTCAATGCCTGGTATACAAGAAATAAAATTTCTATGGCGTCCAGACAATCAATATTTACCTGGGTTTCCTGCAATTCAATGGCCCATAGAAGCCAGCTAATTCCACCACCAAACTCATACAGATCCAGCAATCCTGAAATCAGAAAGGCATAGTCATCCAAGAAACCAGGAGCTTTAGATGGAGAACGTCTGAAACTATGGTATAGCCTGCGAGTCTCCACATCATAAAGATGCTTCCTAATAAAAAATGCTGCTTTTTCTGCAATGTTCATGTACTCCTTTGGCTGAAATATACATAATCAAAAGGAGGAGAAAGTTAAAAACAAAAGGAAAAATCAAGTTGGCTACATGTGTTCCTCCAACAACTTTACCCACTATTCCTTCATAACTTAAACAGTCAATGTCCTCTAATTCAAACTACTCATTATACAAGCATTAATTGTGCTCAACAGTTTAAAACTGTATATCTATATGATAATTTACAGATATCTTCCACAGACATCATAATATGAAGTAGGAGTGTTTCTCATCTTTTTAAATATTGGTAGCCATTCATCATCATCAATGCTATATTAGTACGAGGGAAACTTACTTCAGTGCCAACAACAGGAAAGTAGAATTTGGTCCCTTCCGCTTCGCCCTTGAGAATCTTAGAAGCCCTAGCAAAAGAAGAGATTGCCAATCCATTCCAAGATACAATAACCTAAGAGCATAAGAACCCTTGAGAGTTCACATAAACGTTGAAGTATATATCATCATAGGTGAATACTAAATAAATCAATACGATTATTCAAGGGAAATACCTTGTCATCCAAATGTGGCTTTGGACGCCTTGACCTTGCTTCAAACAACTTACGCCTACATTCCCCCAGAATTTCTTGATATGTCTGAACTGACATGCCATATTTTGGTGCCAGTTCTGAAGGTTCCTTTCTCTCAATTAGGACATTCTTTTCTTTGAATTCATTGTGAGGATCACTCATTTCAGACAGGTCACAGTTACCCGATTGTTTTATGTAATAGTGCTCCTCAAAAAGAGCAGCATGCTCTCCAAGTATGTCTTGAACCTACATACAACAAAACAAGTCGGAAGTCACCTCCAAAAATAATACACCAACCAATCATTAATTACAACAATTTTACTACAAAATGTCACGACCCCCGTAGATAGGATCGAGAATTACTCGAGGAAATCAGGACACTGATGTCTGATACCTAATTATTCTCAACTAGAAATATTCTATTTTTATTTGGATGTCCAATATAAAAATCTACAAGAATAAAAAACAATAAAGAAAATATTATCCACAGTTGTGCAATAAATATCAAGGAGAACCACTCAATGAAAAAAAAAAAGATATTAAACATATGTCAAAATTTAAAGGAATACCAACTCATGAGTTTAAACAAATATTTCCTGAACGACTTTTGTAATTAGAATGTCCTTATCAAATTATCAGTTAATGATTAACACATTTTACTCTTGAAAAATAGTTATTAATCCACACGATTGAACAACCAGTTGTGCATGATGTTTCAGAAACATTGAAAGTTTTTTATCCTTTTCCTTATTATGGTGAAGAAAACACTAACGACTTGGGGCGAATCTTAGGCAAAACTAGAAATAAAGTAAGTCTGTTTTTGGCTGTAGTTTTTCTGAGTAAATTTCTTTAGAAAATGTCATAAAAGAGAGGAGCTTTCTTAAGCATGTGAGGGTGGCGGGTGGAGGGAGCCTCACTTACCGAGAGGGATGAATTTGAGTAGTAGTTAGGGAAGGATGAAATCTGCTTATCTTAGCAAATTATCAGTTAATGATGAACACATTTTGCTCTTCAAAAATACAGTTACTAATTCACCCAACATAAATAAATTATTTAAATTGACTCCTTAAAGATTTTCATCTGACTGTCACATCAGTGGGTTGTTGTGTCCTGTCAGCAACTTGAAGGCCATGTCAAGTCCTTTTATGTCAGCCGAGCACAGATAGTTCTGAATGGTTTTGAAAGGCCAGATGCTGGATTTGGACCAAAAGAGGGCGCCATGATTTGGAAGGTTTATGAGAGAAAGCAAAACCAAAGTTTAGTGTTTTGCAATTTGACAGAACTAGTTATACATAATATAGATTCCAAGATAGGAAGGGGACATAGGGATGAGTGGTGAGAGGATAGTTGGCTATAGTTATTACTCTTCAGACATGATATTGGACAAACATTTTCTTCTCTGAGGAGCACATTCCACTACTTCTGTCTATTACTTCTCTTTCACATGGATTTAATTAGTGGTTAATACAATCAGTTTTCTGCATACTCAATTATGGTTCCTAACCTAAATAGACCCAACTAAAAGATATAAAGTTTTTAATGACTTGATCGAACCAATTTATTTTTGGGGTACCAAAATAAAAGACTTGTATATTTTTCAGGAACCTACAATGTAGTTATTCCTAAAGAAATAAAAGGAAAGTCCAATGGATGAAAGACCTCTTTGCTTTCCCATATGTAAAAGGCTCCTTCCTTTTTTCTTGCAGCTCCTTCAGTCTCTGCACTGTCAGCATCCTCTGCTGAAAAGATTTCACCCTCTGGACCAATCATATCTCTCTTTAAATAGTCAAGGATATCCCGTGATATATATGAATAGAAGGTATCTTTAGTGATAGAAAACGCATCTAGATAAACATTAGCAAGCTGCCCTTGATCATATAGCATCTTCTCAAAATGTGGAACTGCAAAGATATGAACAGCTCAACAATATAATCATAAGATTTCAAATCAAGGAGCATTGAATATAAAAGCACATCCTAATTAAAATGGCCCAATCAAATTGCACAGGAATAGCTCATATATACATGTAAAATATTTACTCAAAGTCTAAGGTAAACTTACCGTGCCAGCACTCATCCACGCTGTATCTGTGAAAGCCCCCTCCAACATGATCATGAATCCCGCCTTTTGCCATGCATTGCAAGCTAAACAAAACCATTTTCTGACTTCCATTAGCTCCATCCAATTTTCCCGTCTCCTCCAACTTTTTGGAGTGATAAAGCATCAAGTTTATCTCAACTGGTCTAGGAAACTTTGGTGCAGATCCAAACCCACCAAACTTTGAATCGTAGGACCCAGAGAGCTATAAAGAAACAGTAGATTGAATGATATTTAACATTTGAAACATTCAGCATAAATTAAGGATTTAAAACAAAACATCCAACAAATGCATGCAGATATAAGATCACTCTCACATTATTAAAAAACAAGAGAATAATATCTTTGATCTACGTCGTTACAATATAAAAATCTTACTATTCCGTTTGCTATCAGCCTCAAAATTTTGGGAGTAAGAAAGAAAAGAAGATTGCCATGTTTTTAATAATTTCTACATTTTCATACAGAAATAGCACAGAGGACAGCAATACTGTGTATAAGGAAGCTCTATTTTCTTTTCCCATTTTCCTTTTCCCCCCTTTAAACATGTCTAAGAAATGGAGGGGAAGGTTTCCTGATAAAATTGAAATGGTATACAAAAGCATATGCTCAAAGCCTCACCTGCTCTGAGCACAGGCGTAATGCATCAGCCGGAACCCCATCAGGCAGTTTCTCAGTATCTGCACTAGCAGACATTGCCTCAGAAAGCTGTTCAATTGCAAATGCTCCACTCTTAATCAGCATATCCCTCTTACTATCCCAAGCCTGTTTTACCTTTCTGGAGAAAGCGAACAGAAGAGAGTATACAAATAAGAGCCTCAAAAACCAGAATAGAAATTTTAAACAATTGACCTGAAGTTTTATACACAAACATTTTTTAATGCCATCCGTCAAATTTACTCAGAGAAGTGCCCAAGCAGGTTGACAATTCTAGTTAACATTTGCAATGTCTCTCACCTTAGTATAGTCTTAAATCCAGGTCGGCCGTACTTATCATCAGGGGGGAAGTAAGTTCCACCCATTAAAGGCTTCAAGTCCGGCGAAAGAAAGACACTCAGGGGCCAACCTCCTCCACCATACAAAGCCTGCACATACGTCATGTATACCTAAAGACGAAGACAAAAATATCCTTTAGTAAGCCCTGTTACCTGGTGAAAACCTCAAATTCCAAAGGAAATTTGGATAATTCCTAAACACCATTCTGGATATAATATCCTCTTAGGTACTCTTAGCTGCCATGCTTCAAAATATATAAATTAAATGAAAAGTTAACGTATCAATATTATATACCTTATCAACATCTGGTCGTTCCTCTCGATCCACCTGCAGTATTCACACATTAAAGTAAGACAGAACAAAACATAACTTCTTGCGAAGCAACATAGAGTAAAAACAGAGAGAACCTTTCGACAAACTAAAACTCAAACTAAAATAAAAGGAAAAATTAAACGACCTTAATGCTAACAAACCAATCGTTCAACAACTTGGCAACCGCTGCGTCTTCGAAAGACTCGACCTCCATAACGTGACACCTTACAAATAAACACTTCAGATTCCGAAAACGTCCAAACATGAGATTAAGGACAGCAATCGTGATTCACACACACGCGCGCGCGCGTACATACCAGTGACAAGTGCTGTAGCCAACTTCGAACAGAATCGCCGTCAAAAACACCACAGGCAAAGCTTGGCAGTCAATTACGCAAACGAAATTGGCAAAAGGAAAAACATAATACAGAAAGGGAGAGAATTACTGGACAAGAAGATAGGCACGTCGCGGGTGCGCGCTTCGGCGAAGGCTTCTTCGCCCCACGGATACCAATCAACCTTGAACGGGGAATTGCAGATAAATAAGTAAATAATTGTAATTATATAATAATGGAAGAAGCGAAGCAATTTTGCGTTGGAAACTCACAGGGTTGTGTGCGTGTTGGAGAAGGTAAGGGCTCTGTTCGGAAGCGAGTCGGTTTGTGTGGTTGTGGAGGGAATGAGAGGAAGCCATGGGGATGAGGTTGAGAGTGAGAGGTTTTGGTGAGAGTGAGAAAAGGAATTTGAAATTTGAAGAGGGGAAGGGTTGGTGAGAGAGAAGACGTGGTAGGAGGAGAAGAGAGGGAGAAGAGGAATGGGTGATGCGGTGAAGCATAGAAAAGATTGTGGGGAGTGAGAATGAATGCTATGTATGAATGAAGGAAAGAACGAGAGTAGTGTAGCGAGTAATACTGGGAAATGGAAACTGCGTATTGTAGAGGGACTAGGAGGTGAGTTGCCACGTGTAGCTCTTCCCTCATCAACACTTGCACCTGATTTTTTTGGTCCACATGCTTCGCGGTTATAAACTGGGAATTATATTCAAGAGTAGTTAGATAGATCTTCTAATGTTTTGTAATTATTAGTTACTTATACTTTTACCGACTCCATTACAATGATACAAAAAATGCAGCGTCAACAAAGTATAATTAAAATTTAACTAATACGCTGCCTTGTAAAAATCAATGTCTTATGTGTAACCCAAATGATCATGAATATTTACGATGTGTTTGTTTTTCTGATTGATGGTTCACTTGTATGTTTGTTTTTAGTGAGGAGAGCAGAAATGGAAGGAAAGAGAAACGTCGATAATTTGTTTTGATTCTCCAATGAAATAAGAAAAAAAAAAAACAGAAGTACACATATAATGTTTTTTTCTACAGACAAACTACAATAAATAAATAAAGATATATATATATATAACGTTAATTATATATAATATAATTAATATGATATAGTAAAATAATAAAATAGTAATTAAAAATAATATATATAAATTAAATGTTAATAAAAAAATAAAAAATATTATTACTATTATTGATAATAAAATTATAATTTATAATAATAATAAAAATAATTAATTTATCTACTAAAAATATCATTTTTGTAATAGATTATTATATTTATCATTTGCAAATTTTTCCTTTATTTGTAACTTTCTTTTCTATAATAAAAAAAATCACTTTTAATTCTCTTCTCCTTGGTTTTATCATTTTTCACTTTCTGAAATCCTCACTGTTTCCTTTACCGAAACAAGTTCTTCATTTTCCACCCACGATAAAAAGAAACATATTATTCCAAATAAAATAAAATAAAAACTAATGATTTCCAAGTAGTGATTAGCGCCAAAAAGGCTGTCGTAAAACTTAAATAGCCACGAAGCTCGATCAGAAATTAATACTACTTTTTTATTTTATTTTATATCAGAAATGGAACCCTAAAAAACCGTGTTGTTTTTCAAGGCCGCTTCAACTTGAAGAGATATATATTTTGGCTACTTCCAAGTTTCACCTGTACGTGAGAGAAGGAAACACAAAATGCAAGAATTAACTGCACCATTTTACATTATGAAACAGATCTTTACTCATAACTATAGGATTAGATGTCCGTAAAAACCTATATAAGTAAATGTTACATGTAAAAGTGCTCCCTACACATTGAATCAATTTGATACTTCTACACCAACTTAGGATGATGACATATTCAGGGGAACAGCAATACGATAGATCGTCCATTGTGAAGTACTACAGCAAAAATTTTCAAATAACTTGGGCAAGATCTACTGCATATCAGCCAGCCGTAGCTCCTACAGATTCAGCAAGTTCTTCCAGAAGTTCCTTTTGCTCCATTGTAGCGCAAGACTGCAAGAAGAAAGAGTTTAAACAAAGCAGAGCAATGATATATGCAAAGCAATTTTATTCACCAAATCATATTAACTCATTAATGGCAAAGTGCGTAGCGTGGCATATCATTTGCATGTAGGTAAACAGTGCAATTTTTTTATGAGTCTACTGTTTATCCTTCTTTACGGTTTGTCAATTATGTTCTCACTATTTTTTATTCTTTCAAAGGTCCAAGCAGAGTGCAGGCCCATGGGTGAGTTGCTTGCCTTTTTTTTTGCTGCAGTTTCCATTCACTTGCAGTGTTTGAAGGTCTAAACAAGTTATTTTTTGGTTAACGTGACTGTGTGAATTTCGGTCAGAGAATCAATGTCGTTCAACAGCATCCACCATCCAGCCATATCCAACCCAAGAGTTTCAATGATTTTGGGGGGTCTCTGAAGCCTTTCAAATTTTCTTGTTGCAAGTCCTTGATTACCAGACCCATTTTCATCTTAATACAAACCTGCGTAATCTAATCATACCAAGAGGAGGAATACTAATAACATACTCTCGGTCTGTCACACTCTTTTGAATACAATTTCTATTATTAGTTGAAATCTATCGAAAATTAAACAATTTTATGGGTCCTAGTTTTTATTTAATGAGTTCTCCTCTGGTAGTTTCAAATGAATTTTAACCATTAATAGGAAGTGTGTTGCTATATCTCCCCTGGTACCTAAGCAAGTACAAGCCACCTCAACAAAGTGCACACGTGTCCGTAAATTAACATACACTACTTTCTAAGCATATTTTCTACACACAGCCAATACACTGGGAAACACAAGAAAAAGTCCATTCCATGTGTTATGTAATATACCTGAACAGCATCTTCTATGTCACCATCAAGAAAAGAGGTAAGCTCATAGTTTGTCTTCAATCTGTGGTCAGTAACCCTGTTGTCCTGATAGGAAAAATTTAAGTGTAAAAAATTGGCACTAAGCAACCTTAGTTTCCTAAAGACAAAATGAAAATTTAACAACACATAGCTATATTCTGTCAAGAAATGCATAATTCTAGTTCGCTGAATCTTATTCACTTCACTAAATGGATATGATGACTATCAAAGATCTTCAAAAATAACTTATTGTTTATTATGTCACGTTTCTCACATGTCTTCTATTTTTCTAACAAAAACTATCAGCATTGTTCAACTAACAATTTATAAAGGGAAAAATTGCCATGAATAAAATTATAAGGAATAGAAATTCATTAAATTTCGGAAGGGGATTGGAGAGACTAATAAGTGAGTGTAGCTATGTTAAAATATATTTAGACCGCAAAATAGAGTACCTTATAATTGTATGTCCGAATTTTTTCTGCTCGTGCACCTGTACCGACCTGTAATTGGAGATAGCGAGGCAAAAAAATTTAACTCAACCACAGTTTGCTCACCCGTGTAGCAAGTAAACCATATAAAATTTAATTCAATCAATATCCCACTTGGATTTAAAATATCAGCACAAGAAGGAGCATACCTGTGATTTCCTTTGATTTCGTAATGACTCTTGTTGTTCCCTTACCTTGATCTCATATCTGTTAAAGGGTATTGTATCATTTTACATGTAACATGCCAAAACAACAGGCTAAAGAGAACACTTGTAAAAATTACACTAGTCAACTCGAGTATTTGGTCAGTTTTTGGCTTCTTGATAATAATATCCTTTAGTTCCTCAAGAATAATTGAACAGAAAGATTGAGATATTTTATCATGTGAACATGTATATAAGAGGAAAAGGGGAATAAAGGTGGAAGACATTTCAGAGATAAACACGACTCTATTCTAAAACCAGACTTCTGAAGTTGGCAAGAAATCAAAAAGCTACATAACAATGTCGTTGCTTACAGTTTTGCTCGGAGCAACTGAAATGCACGATTCTTGTTTTTAAGCTGTGTTCTTTCTTCAGTACAAAAGATGCGGATTCCCGTTGGTTTATGGACGAGATCAATGGCTGTTTCAACCTTATTTACATTCTGACCTGCAACATATCTTTGCATGAGAATTCATGGAGGACTTTATTTCTTGCTCCAAGGAATATAAAGATTGATTACTTCACTAAAAAGGTCTAATGGTCCTAGATATTTACCTCCAGCACCCCCAGAACGTGCAGTTGTCAGTTCAATATCTTTGGGGTCAATTACGACTTCAACTTCATCAGCCTAAGTAGATATTCCAGGTCAATAGATTTAGATATTGTTTTTAAATCTTAAGGGAAGGCATGCATATACTTACTGAATTAGAACGCTAAAAATTAACCTGATTCAAGAACATGAGAATTTAGAGATAAAAAAATTCTGTAGAGCATCAACCTCTAATTACAAAATTAAAGATACTATCAACAATATAGGTAATAAATTCAGACAACACTAAATCTATCTCTATATCTATATTTATATCTATATCTATATCTATACCTATACCTATACCTATACCTATACCTATACCTATACCTATACACACACTTTAGACCTAATCTCGATCCTTATGATTAAGATAGACCGCTATACAGAAGTAATAACTTTTGGAATAAAATGTCAAATTAGAAATAGTCCAAATGCAAAAGACTTTAGACAATTTTTTATTGCTTTCCAACCTATACTTTAGTATCATGAATAATTGATTGCCAAAAGCCATAAATATGTACTCCACCTCTGGCATGATAGCCACTGTTGCAGTAGAAGTGTGTACCCGGCCCTGTGCTTCTGTTAGAGGAACACGTTGAACTCGATGGACGCCAGATTCATATTTCAATTTACTGTAAACACGATTTCCTTTTATCTCCATTACATAAGTTTTGTATCCTCCTTTTTCTGCCTAA
>Ga0214543_1000452_pt1 | contig 68027 bp, 37 predicted proteins | sample CNSS2metaG_FD_160094 | JGI IMG/M metagenome (GOLD analysis project Ga0214543, IMG submission 160094) | Root nodule microbial communities from cowpea collected in UCLA plant growth center, Los Angeles, California, USA - CNSS2 | ecosystem: Host-associated > Plants > Roots > Nodule | place: USA... | reverse complement strand
ATATATATATATATATATATTCAAGCTAAGATTATGTTTAGGATTGTGAATGATTTATATAAGTGTCGATATTTAAAAATTCATCACTTTCTCGTCACTTTATTAAATTTCACTTATTTCATATAAACCATTCAAATTAAAATAAAAACTAAAATCTCTTTTAGAGGACACCAATAAAAACATTCTCTTCTTCTAGAAACATAGTAAAAATACATTTTTTTCACCATTACCTGGTTGACTTATAATTAGAATTTATTGTTCTAAACACGCATACTATATAGGAAATACACTTCAAATATTAAAAAAATTATTATATACTATTTTGTACAAAATTATAATTTAAAATTATAATTTAAAATTATAATATTGTAAGTATGATTAGAGAGAATATCTTGTGAGTTTCTCTTATATAATGATAAATAATGATCGATGATTAATGTCTCGAACTTTGAGTTTAAGTATAAAATCGTCATTTGCTCACTAATTGCCTTCTTTTCTAGTCAATCCAATTTGTATAATTCAATTGAAATATTAAAATAACGGTTAGTTTTAAAATAAATAAAAGATAAAATTTAGATAATATTTTTTTTTTTCATGTTGTTGTATTGCTGAAGTATTATTTATGCACAATAACTATATGTATTATTATTTGTTGATCAAAACTCTTAAAATACTTATTTTAAAATAATATTTTTTGATAATGTATTTAAACAATTACATTGTGTTTGCTTTTATGTGGGAATATTGTGTGTTGTGTATTAATGTATTAGTTTGATAAGTTTGTATTTATTTATTTATTATGAAATCAGTCATATCTTTGACAAAAGTTAATCAATTTAAAAGCTTTTTAACAGTGATTCAGAATGTAACTATACAGTAGGTTAATTATAACTAATTATTTTGTGATGCATTGTGTTCGGACAACTAACACAATCATGCCATGCCATGCTATGAGATGGATTAGTATAGTGAAAGATTTAATTATATTAAATAATAATTAATTATTTAAAACTATAAGATTAGAAAAAACTAATTAGACTGTGAAATAATCAATTATATAATTTTCAGTAAATCTCCAAATTTAATTAGAAATAAAATAATAAAATAATGTTTTAAATAAATAATTACTTTGTTTCTAAACTGTTTTAAATAAAAATTCACTTTATTTGATTTATTTGAGAGAAAAAAAATGTATATTTAGGAAATCCTTTCTTCTCTCTTTACTACTTATCTTCGAAAACGATCTAATATTTTACTCAACAAATCTATTAAAAAGGTTTATTTGAAGAATGGGGTGATATGATGGCATAACATTTTATTAGGATCTTAATTTTTTTTTATAATTCATCCCACATTAAGGGATATATGTTTACATTTTTTATTCTAATGTGAAATTTTGTACATCTTTATGTAAAATATTTTTTTTTATTGAATCAATTGATACAAATATTCGAAATGTAGTAGTTAAATGTTCCTTTTGTGCCGGTAAAAATTGTTGAAAACATACAAGTACCTAAATATTTTACTTTTTGAATTAGAGAGGAGACAAAGCTAAAAACATTATCTCCTCATTTATTTCTCTTGACATTGTGTTTTTGTTTATCAAAATACTAAAGAAATGTGAAATGTTCAAAGTGTTAGACGAATTGAAGAAGTATAACGTGTCGTATAAAATTTTCTAAGAATATTAACTTGTAGGATAAAATTCTTCAATAACTTTATATATGAGTATATATGAGGTATAAATGTTGTAACTTTTATTTGTATAGTACGAAGAAACTCATTAACCTAACGGTGAAATAGTACTAGAAGATGAAATTCCAGTTTTAATATTTTGATTATTTCTTTTATTTTTTGCTTCCAGAAATAAACTAAATTCACGTAACCAAGAGTTCAAAGAACAACAGTAGAAGAAGGAAAAAAAAGTAGAGTAAATATAAATCTTTCTCATTTATATATCGTGAACGAAAATATCTTTATTGAAGAACTTCGAAAGCTTTATTTATACAGAAGGTTATTGAACAGTAACTGAAACTTTCGTCCCAGCTTGACAATCACCAGGAATAGAGGAAATGAAGTAGCTTGATCCTTTCTGTAGCTGAATATAATCATGTCCTGTATTATACGTTTTTGCTCCTGCCGGAGCAGTGCACGAGTTGTATCCTCCCTGGTCCACTACCACCACGTTGTGTTTCTTCGGATCGTAGTAAAACACTGCGTTTGTTAAGAAGTAGACTTTAAGTTTAATTCAATTCTACAAAATCGATTTGTAAGATGAAATTTACATATATTAAACTAGTTTTATATCTAGTCGATCTGAATTTTTACCGTAAAAAGATTATATACAATCTAGAGGTAAATCATATTTTGACTCTCACAATTTGACTCACATTTTATATTTCATGATGTGACTAATGTGAATCAAATTGTAAGAGTCAAAATATCATTGTTCGAATCTAAAACATGTAAAAACTAGATACTCACATAATTTATCACCAGCCTTATAAACCTGTGCGGTCCAAGAAGACACGGTTGTAGTCCAACCATCTCTACCTCCAACCACAAAGAGGGCTGCATGAGCCATGTCAGAGCAAAGCACCAACATGCACAACGATACAACAACTATTGCACTCATGCTTCTTCCCTCTGCCATTTTTTTTTTCTCGCCAACTCAAATATGATTCAAATACGAACCCAAGGAAAAGCTTTTATAGCCCAGGATTTCATCCTCCTACACCCTAAATAATTGTTTATTTTTAAATGTGAATGGAAAATAAACAGTTAAAGGTATAAATGTTTACAATTCATGAACTTACGATTATACAATATTTATTTTCATTAACATTACTGTGATAAATAATAGTGTATTAACTGCTAATTTATTTTTATAATTAATATCTTCTATAATCTTTTAATTAATATTCCTAGTTTAAGAATGTCTATTGATTTATTAATAATAAGAAAAAATATGTTTTAAATTGTAAATAATGTCCTTAAATGCAGTTTTTTACTTAAACTATTTATTTAATAAACGTTTGAAATAAAATTTAAACTTGTGATATTATAAATTAAAATTAAATTGTTTCGTTAGTTGCTTAGGATGTAGTCGACGTTGAGTTACTAAGAGTTATCAATTCAACCAAGGTGTCAAATAATGTCAAAACAGTAAATAAAATAACAAATTGTAACTGTTATTAATGAACTAAAAAAATAATTAATGAAATATAATACATTGTAATATTTAAACGTACGTTACTTTTCATTTATAATATTACTTTTTCTATTTCTTTTTAACTCTCGGATATTTAAAAATAGGTTCTTTAATTAAAAAAAAAAAATTGTTTTCAAATCTTTAACAAGTGCGTTTATCTAAAAAACAAGTGTATTATGAGAACTCCATATTTTTGGTTTATACATTTATAATTACCAATTCTTCATTTCTTAAAAGGAATCTGCCAAAGGATATGAGGAGAACTCCATATCCACGATGTAGAGATTCATGCCATAAATTTTCTTTTCACACCTCCATAAATTCTTATTTTTGAATCGTATGATTTGGGGTATAAATTTTATACTGCAGAAGAATATATAATTTAGAAAATAATTTTTTTATATTCGAGATAATATAAAATAAAAATATATTCAAAATATATAATTCAGAATTAATATTATATATGGATTAATATAATTACTATCGAAATAACTAATTATCCAACAAAATGTTAATGCTACTCCACTCGCATAATTTCCCCGCTACATTGAACGCCACGCTATTTTCTCCTCCTAAAATTTGTATAAAAAAACAATAATTTAAGAAAATAAAACTTAAACACAATATTTTACGAACTTCTTAGTGTTCTTGAACAAAAACTGAAATTATATTTCATAGCATGTGGAATTTTATTACGTGGATTATTCAAAAGGAGTTTCATTTTCATCAGAGAACACCAAAAACACGTAAACACGTAAAGTTTAAACTTTATCTAATTAATTTGAAATCCTCTTGCAAAACATTTCTCTTAACCCTTTTGATTCACTAATTAAACAACTTTCTTTTTCTTAGATAAAAAATGTATTTACCTTTATGCATAAAATATAAGGTAAGGATTAATATAATTAAAAAAATATAATATATTACTCTTTAAATATTTTCACTTACATGTTAAGATACACTCGATATATACCCTTAAATTTATTGTTTAAGGGGGAAATGAGTGTTTAGTTACATTGAGTTTTAAATGGTCATCATATCATAAAATATTATCTTTTCAAGTAAACTCTTATCTTTTATACTACTTCTCATCAAAGTTGAATCATTATATTTTCCATCACACTCTTATCTTTATATTTAGATTAACTATCAGTGAAGAGAAATTATGCATTTAGATAACTTACTAGATAAACTATTATCTACCAATAAGTATGCTTCCCTTCATAAAGTCTAACATATTCAATGCTGACAAATCCTAAGATGAATTGGTAACAAAAAACCATGAAATTGAACTACTCATGAAGAGGGTGAATCTTGGAACATCTCAGTCGCACTCAATATCTCAATTCAAACCCAGCTCTTCCTTGAGATGCTTAATTGCCTCTGCTACGCCGTCCTGGAAGTAGAAGGATCATGTAATGTATACATGCATAACAAAATGTTTAGTTTTGGAACCACAAGCTTAAGGTTTTCAGATCAAATCTAAAAAATATTCATAAGAGGTTCTAACCAGTAAACTAAGAAATTTTCATAATCTGACATAACGGAGTACAAATCAAACCAGGAAAGACTTGTGATTACTAAACAGGTTAAAAGTCATATAATACATGGCAATACATCTCATTTACTCATGAAAACCTAGTTCTAAATAGTGTACCAGACAAAAAATATATATGTAAAATCGCCTACTTTAAGATTAGTTGTTACCTCAAGCACTATTCTTTCAGCGACTTCTGCAGCCCGTGCTTTGACTGATGGTGATAATGCATCATGGATTGCCATTGATAGTAGACGCGCAGCTTCCTGAATACTTGTTTCATCATTTTTATCAGGAAGCAAATGATTTCTGCTGAGTGGTTCAGGTGAAACGCCAAGCCAATGCATTCTCTCCGCCCAATAAAACTGATCTAGCATGAAAGGGCATACTACCTGCAAGTTTGTTCCACCATATCAACTTCATATCTGATAATAAACGACCATTATATGCATCAGCTTCAAGAGAGTTTTGTTGAGTTGGGTTTAACCTAGCATGGTTTTAACAATGGCTTTTATGGTGTCTATAATGTTGTCATAAATCTTGTTATGGTTTGATCTAGCTAGGAATAAAGTGCCAACCTGCGGTGTGCCTGCCTGTAATGCAGCAGCAGTAGTTCCACTAATTATATTCCATGCAAAAAAATATATATTAGTCAGCATGTCTCTTGAATGCTTCAATTTAGTGATAATACCAAAACAGGTGGGGATCAGAATACAAATTATTCTACCTGCCTCCGTGGTGAATTACAGCAGCACACTTTGGGAAAAGCCAACCGTATGGTAAGGAACTATTTACATTATATAAGAAACATGTCACTCTTCTACAATTTTTCTTCCATTTAAAAAAAAGAAATTGGAAAGGGTACATTAACTTCTTTTAATATCAGAGGAGATAAGAAGGTAAGAAAACATACTCTCAACTTTAAGTGACACTAAACTATATCAGAAATCCAAATTTAATTAAATCTAAAATATTGAGTGCCGAATCCAAGTTATTCTATTGAAAAGGGAGCCCCTCAAATTTTTTTCGTAGTAAAATAACCAAGGAAAACTCACCCAAAAAAACACAAGAGTCGCCCATTACAAAGAGAAACACAATCTTCACTGCAATTTTTCTGCTCAAATGATGCTTCAGAGGCAATGCCACGAACAATTGATTCTAAGGGTTCATATCCAGCTGTAAATAGAATAAATCTGTAATTTGTGGTGCTTAGGACAGTCTGAAGAACGCATATGAATGAATACGGGTCTTTTAAGAAACCCATGCTGCAAGTAAATACAAAATCAGTAAAAAATAAACAAATAACGACTAAAGATGAATCTAAAACACCAGTCCTTCACGTTGAACAACACCAATCTAATTCGAAAGAAGGCTTGGGTTTAACATGAATTGGAAAGTGGAAATTGTACCTTCCAATAGAACTGAGTCCAATAAAAATTGGTGTAGTCTTTATAAAGTTTTGCAACTCTAAATGACTGGCACACAAGTCATCTTTAGCATATTGATGCCCTGACGAATCATGTACGGAAATATCTCTGCATTTCTTACACGTAAACTGCCATTCAATAGGGAGGAACCAGAAACCACAAACCAGAACTTTTGAAGGCCAATATGCTGTCAATGCACTAAATTTAATCAGGTGATTAAACCAAGAATCTACAGACAAGTTTAGTAGAGAAATCATACTCCAAGGAAAATCAAATTTCGCTAAAAGCGTCCAAGAGTAAAGCATAATGTCTAAGGCATCATTCATACTTCAAAAAGAGTGAAAGATACTTAGATATACCCCACTAACCATGGCTTCATAAAGCTTTCTTACTAAAAAAAAAAACGAAAGTAAAGAAAAATTATCATTACAAATTAATCACATTTTTTTTCCAACTAAAAAATCATAGTTGACACAGGCTTTGATTTCTGAACAAATTTCTACTTGATGTTTTACCAAGTGCTTGACTGGAACAAAACTTTACAAGATAGATACTGTACAAGTCCAATGTCTAGATAACTTCTCTATTTTCATTCCAACATAAGAGATTCCAGAAAGCACATTCGAATGCGACAACATAATTTGAGAAGCGTTTAATTGGAGCACTACTCTTCATCCCTTAGTGCATTACCACAACTGTCGTATGACATTATCCCAATTTTATGGTTTAATATCAGGAGAATAAAACCTCCAAATGGAAAGAAAACAGAAAAAGGAATAAATGACAAATGGATTAAAACAAAAGCAAGCAACTCAAACTCTAAACAGCCAACATCACGGAGATAGATATGAGATAATTATATTAAAGAGAAGAACAAACATACCAGGACATTCAACTACTTCTTTACTAAAACCATACCTGTTCATTGAATAAGAATTAAAAAGATTGTGTAAATTTACAATCACTGGCCCTTTTGTGGGATTTAATCAGCTGTTACAAGTCAAATATAAAAAGAAATACAAGTATTTTTTATACAAAGAAAACCCTAAAAGCCTCAGTAACTGGTAGGGACTTAAAATACATCATTTCAAAGTTCCATGCAACATGTATCCAGCTTAGGACACAGACAACATAGTGAATATTCAAGCAACAATGCCAAAAGAACAACAATATGAAGTTTAATCCAGAGTGTTCTGTAAGAGAGTTACATCAAAAAAATATATATTGAGAGCAACTTTTGCAATTTGAGTCCATTACTTACATCACAAGAGGAGATTGCGGTCTATCATGCCAAGTAGGTATGCCTGTTACAGGATCCTGAAATAATAAAAACAAGGGTGCCTGAGTGAATCTAAAGAAATGAGGGTGTCCCATACTTCTCAGCAAAGGCACATGCCTATAACAACCTAACTCAGGCAGCATATACATTTTTTGAAACACAAACTAGTAGGCATAGAAATGATTTTTTTAAGGCAGAAAAAAGATAAGTATAGAAAACACTAACAGTAAAAGGACATGGACTAAGATGCAAGACATCATTTCTCCATGATCCCCAATTTTCTGTGAAAAGAGGCCACATCCAATGAATCACGTCCTTCCAACAGACCTACAGGACATCAAGATGATTTAAAAATGACAAAATCAATATATAAGTTCTAGTTCTCGTATAAGATATTACAATTGTTAATAGTGGGCTTGGGTTTGTACCAGTCTTGACCTAATAAGAAGTATAGATAGGGGAATTAGAGTATTGTATTTGTGTAGGTGTAGCATTCTAGTCATCAGTGTTAGCCATAATTCTTTGTCTTCCCCTTTCCTTCCCTAAACCCTAAAGTTTAAAAAGCTCCCTGACCCTAATATAACTGCAGCAGCAGAGACTATAACCTTTTATCTTTCTTTACAACTCCGTGCCGTGTTAGTAAGTAGGAAAATAAACAAAATAACTTGAAACAGAATCTTTCCAAACTGAGAAAAATTAGAATATAAAAAATTAAGAAATACCTTACCAGAAGGAGCATCAATGAGGTATCTATACAAAAGAGGAAGTTCTAATTGGAATTGTCTTTCAAATGTTGAAGGTGCACTGCACAATAAATCAATGATTGAATGATCAATATCAGTTGCAGCTTCCTAAACTATATAGGCAATCATCAACTAGATATAACATTTTATATTCAATTATCTTGAGAGTATTTTTTCATGAAAAAAGTTTTGTACTTACGTGAAAAAATAAAGATATTATTGAACAACTTATACGCCAATCAATGCAATGCAAGCAACTTACAACGTGAGAGTGTTTTTCATGTGAACCGTGTGATTCAGTTTTCTTAACCTACCAAATACAGTTCTATATTTTGTGCCTATACTAGCACTCTAACTAAAATTTAAATGTTCTTTTGTGCCTATTCTAGAACTCTAAAAAGTTATAAAAGTTCACGGGAAAAACTAATAAATAATCCAAGATAAATAATACTGTCAGGATATATTTTCTAATTTTCAAAATTTATATGTTTTGTTATATGAAACTTCAATAATATGAGTTCTAAATGTTACGAGTTCTTGATCATTGATGCCCTTACAAAACTGTAATTGCTCACCCAAAAAAAATCATATCTGTATCCAAATTCCAGACTGTTTGATATCATATATGATGGGGATGGACTTGTTAAGTACCTGTATGGAACAACATAAGGAGCAGCCACAATGCAACGGACACAAAAGCTTTCAGCAAGGCTCCATCCTTCCTGAAGGATTACAAAAATCTCCTCAATTAGCAAATTGCTACTAGAAAATGCAGTTGATTCAACTTTATATTTCAGCGGTATTAAATGTCTTTGGACAGTAATAGTAGTTTCATACAACTTATTCTACATTTCCCATGCAGTAATGAACAATAAGAACATTTTTTATAAATCAATTGATATTAACAAGTTTTAACTCAATTAATTCCCTCTCCCACAATTATGTCAGAAACCAGATCAAATTCAAAAGGATTTATTATGATACAGTTTCCAACTAAGAATTAGAATACCAAAGCAAAAAAATTTATCATAATAAGATCACCGTCCAAGCTTGGGCCATCTCCAAATATCCTTTCAATTAATGAATAGCATTCTTGTCTATGATCTCTTGTAACTTTCTTTTTCTGCAAGAAAAAAGATGACTCCATTTTCCCTGATAAGATAGAAGAACCGTTAGAAATTTATCTTCTCCCCTTATAATAGGGGTTCGTATTTTATAATTAGAACCAAATTGATTGCTCAAACCTTCAGCATCAGTCTGATCAGCACAAAGAACTGGAGGCGATGAAACTGGCCAAAATTGAACATGTTTCTGAGCCAAGGGAATACTTAAGCTCTGAAAGGAAACATTTTGCTCAAGTGTCAGCCATTAACAGCAAGAAAAGCAAATAAAATGAAGCAGAAATTCACAATGTTAACATCAGTGCCAAAACAATAAAAAGTCGTTTCTTTGTATTACTTAAAATTTTCTTGATAACTTACCGAAAAACACATAAGCAAACAGTCACAACTACCAAAGTAAGAATTGCGGTGATTGGTGAATAAGAAAAATCACAATCACAAGAATCCATTACTCTTTCATTCCTAAAAAGGATGTTCCATCCAATACTAAAGTCAACTAAAGATACCCAGAGTGATTCAAAAACTAATATAATGCTCTTTTAGACTTTAGGTAGATGTTTAAAATGCAAACCTCGTGTGCCGAATGAGTTATTAACATGACATCGTATTGGTTCTGGTCACACGCAAAAGCTGCAGCAATGGCCTGCAATCAACAATAATTCAATGCAGACTTTTCAAGACAATCTAACCATGAAATAGAATATGGGCAATAAGTAATGTCAAACCACATAAGTGCATATACAAGCTGATAAAGAGAATTGTCTCTGTAGTCAGAAATTTCATTTCATAAACAATTCAATGAGAAATCAAATACAATTAATTATACAGACACACAAAGTTAAAGAGGGAAAAGAGGTTAAACTAAACAGTACCACAATTTCAGCACTTCAGCTCGTAATTGTAAGCATTACCCCTATGATGTGTACCCAGAGCAACAGAAGAAAAAAAAAACTTTGGGAAACAAATAGTGGAAAACAACTTAGAAAGAAGAAGAAGAAAAACTGACAGCAAGAGGGTAGACATCGCCTTTGGTACCGAAGGCCATGAACACTGCTTTGGGCTTCCTTCTCTCCATTTTCCTCTGTTCCCAAAGATACCTCACTTCCTCCTAGGTTCTTTTTTCAATTTTTTTTTTTATATATACATGGCCATGTTTATAAGTTCTTTACAAATTTCTCAATCTTTAAAGATGTTCTTGAAGAAAAAAAATATAGTTTTAAAATTAATTAGATTTTTCTAAAACAGTGAAGTTAGATCTCATTAAGTATCTCCAAAACATTATTAATTTTGATAACTTCTTCTTTCTTACAGTAGTTTGGACTATGCCTTTTGAAAAGATTATGAAAAACCATTTGTATGTATAAGCATCTATTAAATTTAAAAATAATAATAGTTGTTAAATATCGGCCATATTATTACAATGACGTTAAAAATGTAAAATAACATTATTAATGATATTAAAAATGTAAAATAATGGACCTTATTTTTCTGTTGGGCCTGGGCCGTCACACTTACGACCTATGTTTCATGTCAATGTTCATTACTGGCATTTCTACTCGTGCGAGATTTTAAAAATTAAAATTATAAAAATATAACTAAATTTAATATATTTTTTTATTTTATAAAATTAAATAAAAAATTTAATTAATTTTATGATAAAAAAATATTTAAGTTACTTATATATATTTTTAACAAAATATATTGTATATAATTATTTTAAATAATATATTAAGCTCGAGTTAATTAAAATTAAGAAATTAAATTAAATTTTAAATAAAATATTTAATAGATATTGTAGAAAAATGTAATAATTATTTTTTAGTAATAAAGATAATGAATGATTTATAAATTATTAAGTAGACTCTATAAAAATACAAAAGATAGAACATATAATGAAATGTGAAGAGTAAAAAGGTTATATTTAAAACAATATAACAAATAATTCAAAAGTATTATCATGTTAGCTATTTGCTTTTACTTGTATGTTATATTTACAAATATAAAGTTATATTGAATATTAAAATAAATTATAAAATAAAATTTATTTCAGTTTCATTGTTCTTTTTGGTTGAAAACAAAATTGTTTATTCTTTATATTTCATTGAAGCTATATAGAGAACATGCTTGTGTTTTTTATCAATATATTCAAAGAATGTAAAGAATTTAGTATATAACTCATAATTAAGAAGATAATAGTTCCATTACGTCAACAAAACTTTATGCGACTACTCAAATTTATCACGCACGTATTTCTTTTTTTTTTTCACTATCGACAGTGCATATATCTTCAAAATAAACCTTTTATTGTTCATAAAAATTATTACATTATCAATGAATGAGAATTGTGCAGGAACAGGACACTTGTAAGCAAAGAATGCTTTACAAATACAATAAGAACAAAAACTACATTTTGGAGTAAAATGAGACCAAAATTCTGATATCAGTAAAACTTGTCCAATGTGAGTAGATGATTTTGACCTTAGCCACTTTCCTCTTTTAGTTTTTAGAAATAAGGATAATTATACGTAGACAACTAATTTTTACAACTTTTTCTTATGATTTGAGGTGTGATTTTTTAATTGATGTCAGAAGTGTACTTATCCGTGAGCTGCGCCAGTTCATTCTCTAGTTCCTTCTCAAGTTCAACCAGCTCCTGCCACTGTTTCTTCTTCAGAGCCAACCATTTCTCTTCATGATTTCTCATTATTTTCTCTCTCTCCGACACCAACTGCATAATCTCCTTGTCCTTCTCCTTCTCCTCAAATTTCACAAACTGGTCTCCCTTTGCTGATACAGTTTGTTCAATGACTTGGATTTGGTCCTGGAAACTATTTTCTGCTACGTCCATCTACAAAATAGTATCAAAATGATCAATCATAGAAGGATTTTCTAAATCATATTCAAAATATAGATCACTGTAATCATATTTTGCATACTGAATCTTATTTATATGAAAAATATCATTATAACCTTACCTCCTTGTTCTGTCTATCAACATGGTTTTCTTCTGGTCCCAGATTTAACTTCTCACTTGATTCACATGAAGAATCAGCAGAGACTTGTGATTTGATGTGTTCTTCCTTCGGAGGACTATCATCGGTTTGTTTTATCTCTCTCTCAACCATCTCTTGGTATGATTTCATTTCAAACTCCAAATTTGGCTTATCTGAGAAACATAGATCTATCAGCAAAACATGCAATTGAAACATTAAAGAGGAGTAAAAGAATGAAAACTGTTGCTGAAATAAAATTAATGTGATCATGAATGAGAGGGAAAAATCACCTCCGGAGTGACGATTGAAATCATCCAAATCTTCATTGACTATCTTATCATCATGGCTTCTCTCCCCAGTGTCCGAGTCAATGTCATCTAAAGAACAACAATCATCATCGTCACTTTCCGAAACAATGTCAGATATGTTGTCAACAATGTCATCATTAATATCAGATATGTTGTCAACAATGTCATCATTGTTTTCACCATAGGTTTCTATGGATTTTTCAGATGTAGTTGCATCAACTCCAGTAGGTGAATTTAACTCCTCCTCCTCTTCCTCCAATGTTGGAGTCAATACTGACTGAGGAGTGTTGCTTTTGTCCTCAGGAGACATAGAATTGCTTTTGTTAGTCACCCTCGTTACCAGCTTCAGCTTCAGCTTCTCAATAATATTTGAAGTTCTCCAAATATTTGGAACAGAGTTTTGAGAGATACTATTGTTCTTGGGAACGGAAGTTCTGTACACACTTAGCAAATCTGGAAAAGTATCAACACCATCTCCGGCCATGATTCAACAGGACCTGAAAATTGTTACAGCAGAGAATAAATATTAATCACCTCAACAAACTATAGGATAATTGTGACAGTGTCAAAAACAGGTTTCACTGATTACCCATCTCTGAAATTTCAAAAACCCACGACCAATCCTATAATAAAATTGAATCTTTTTACTTGAGATTCAATTTGTAGAGGGAGACAACGTATTCTAATTGATTAACTACACAATCCCTGTGTTCCTCTTTTTTCAATCAGGTGGAATGCAGAAAGCAAATGTTATAGCACACATAGAATTCTTTTTCTGATCAAAATAATATAATCACCAATAGCACATTCATTCACATCTAGAAGATATATAGCAAGAGCACCTATTACAGCAGTGACGGTAAAGTGGTGGACTTTTAAGCCTAACTCAATTCACAAAATTGGTTTGTAAAGTGAGGTTTGTATGTCAGATTTCAACACTTTGGAGAATGAAATTATATATTAATGGATGATCCGACGGGGGATGAAATGATATGTTCAACAAACAATAAACCTCCTAATATTTGGAAGCACAATATCTCGACAAATATTGTTAAGAGAGACTTAATACATGACTCTAATACCGACTGTAAGCCTAACTTAATCTCACAAAACCAGAATGTAAAGTAAAGTTTGTATTTACTTATATACTTTAAAATCGCCTTATTCGTTAGCCATGCATGACTTTCAACATAGACTAATTAAAGAAACCAATAATGCATGTAATTGAAAGAGTTAGATGCGGTACCAAGAGCACTCGCACGGTTAGAGTAGTGAGTGACGATGATGAGAGGATACTTGCTGCTATGATCAAAAGTGCTTTGCATACAAAGGATGTTTAGCTCCTGAAGTTACCATGTTATTATATATAGCTAACTTCTGAAGAATCTTTATCTTTATCTTTATCAAATAGAATCTTTCTTATCAAAAATATTAATTTATCTCCTATCTCAATCTTTTTTCATCTTATTTTTTTAAAAAAATATCATAATAATTATTAAGATTATAAAAAAAAAGTTAAATCGTAATGTGAATTTAAGATATAATTCTTGTGTATTTCAAAATATTAATTATCATATTAAAATATAAACTTGAAAATACTATATAACTTCGTAAAAATCTTTTATCCAGTTAGATATTCCCTATAAAAAGATTAATTTATCTTCTTCATCGATCTTTTTATCTTATTTTGAATTAAAATTTATAATAATTATTAAAATTAAAAAATTTAAATTATAACATAAATTTAAAATATAGTTTTTGTGTATCTCAAAATATTAAGTATCTGAAAATATTAATCATAATATTATATATTGTAATTATAACCATAAATTGAATTAGCTTAAATAGATATATATATATATATATATATATATATATAATAAATTGAACACAACATTTATTTTATATTAAAAGTTAATAAAAAAATTGTGAATTACTTTTCACCTTTAGTAATTAGTATTTTGGCATTTTTTTTTTCAAAATTTACCCTTATATCAAATCATTTTATATGTACATAGCACATTATGGTTATTTGTATGCAATTAATATTTATAATAAATACAAATATAGTAACATTGTTTTAACAATTAATAAATAATATTTTCTTAAAATTATAAAAATTTAATTTAATTAATTAAAAAAGTAAATTAAAAAGGTGAATGATTAACTATATATAAAACTGGCAAATGAAATATAGTATTGGATAACTATTGCAAAGATTTTTCATCTTGTATTTTGGATAAGTATCTCTAAAAAAAATTATTATTTTGCATATCATCTCAAACTACCATTTTTAATACTTATCTATTTCAATATAATATTATGTAAAAATCTATTAGTCGGAGAAATCTAAATAATTTTTTTTATTGGCCTGCATAATCTATAATCCACTTACGGTAAATATTTTAATTATTTTTTAAACATCTTTCACATAATAAAATATTTAAAATTATAAATTAATTTTCAAATATTTTACATTAATTATAAATTAATTTTTATTTAAATTTTATTATTAGCAACTTAAGAGGAAGTTTAAAATCCAAGTTAACTTTTTCGACTAATCAACCTAATTTAATATGATTCAATTTAAGATTAACCTTATTTATGAATATATTAACATCAGATTATTTGAATTTCAACTTGTTGTAATATCAACATGATACAAGTTCAACTTATTTGTCTAAATATTATAAGGATTTAATTTGATCTAATGTGAGTTTCACTTCAATTCAACTAAAAGTAAGTTTGACTCGAGATAAATCTAACTTCTCAAGAATATTTATTTTATCAAATATAATTTTTCTTATAAGAAAAATAATTTTTTTCTGTCTCAATCTTTCTTATCTTATTTTGAATCAAAATTCATAATAATTATAAATAAATAAATAAATCATAACACAAACTTAAAATATAATTCTTATGCATTTCAAATTATTAATTATCATATTAAAATATAATATTTCAAAATAATATATATTCCCAATAATCTTTATCCAGTAAGATCTACCTTATAAAAATAATAATTTATCTTCTCCATCAATCTTTTTATCTTGTTTTGAATTAAAATTTACAATAATTACTAAAATTAAAAAATTTAAGCCATTATGTAAATTAAAAATATAATTCTTGTGTATTTCAAAATATTAGTTATCATATTATATATTTCAAAATATTAATTATCATATTAAAATATAATATTTCAAAATATTAGATACATTCTTAAGAAGCTTTATCAACTAATATCAAACTTATAAAAATAATAATTTATCTTCTTCATCAATCTTTTTCATCTTCTTTTTTGAATTAAAATTTATAATAATTATTAAAATTAAAAATTAAAAATATAATTATTGTGTATTTAAAAATATTAAGTATCGTATTATATATTGTAATTACAAGCATATATTGAATTATCTTAAAAGGAGTTGGTTACTCCTAGATAAACATCAGAAGAGTTTATTCAAGATATAATTTAAAATATTTTATATATATATATATATATATATATATATATATATATATATATATATATATATATATATATATATAAATTGAACTGAACACTTATTTTATATTAAAAATTAATAAAAAATTTTGAATTACTTTTTACTTTTAGTTATTAGTATTTTCGCATCAATTGTTTTTCAAAATTTACCCTTATATCTAATCATTTTATATGTATTTTGCACATTATAAATGGTTTTTTGTATGTAATTAATATTTATAATAAATAAAAATATAGTGACATTGTTTTAACAATTAATCATTAAGATTTTCTTAAAATTATTAAAATATAATTTAAGTAATAAAACAATTAGTAAATTAAAAGATGGTTGATTAAATAGACAAATGAAAGATAATATTAGATAGGTATCAGTAAAGATTTTTCCTTTTATTTAGATAACCTTTCATACACTATCTCTAAAACAAATTATTATTTTGTACATCATCTCAAACTATTTTTTTTTAATATTTATTCATAACAATATAATAACTGATTTTAAAAACTTTTGATCAGAGAAAATTTAAATAAGCTCATCTTTTAATCCATAATCCCGCTTTTAAGCTAGTTAGAATAAAATTTTTCATAAATTTTTAAATATTTTTTATAATGATAAGGTTTTAAAATGATTTGAAATTAAGAATTGATTTTCAAATATTTTAATTTATTTAAATTAGTGTTTACTTGATTTTACTCTTTGCAATTTAAGGAAGAAGTTAAGATCTAAGTTAACTTGTGTGACCGAGCCAACCTAATGTGTCATGACAATCAACATGATATAGCTCTAATTTGACAACATTAATCTAATATGAATCAAACCTTTTTTTTTATTTTTTCAAAATTTCAACCATTTATACTCTTAACAATATTTTTTAACTGTTTAACAAAATATATATTTAAACTTTAGAATATATATTAAGGCCAAACCTGACAAATTAATTTTAGGAAAAAAAAAGTATAAGAAAAATGGAAATGAATCTCTTTAAGCAAAATTTACTTTGCATATAAGTTAATGGGTAGAATTTGTGTCATATCATATAGTTAAATTGTTTTTCAATTGATGGACAAATTCATTTTATTTTCTTATAAAAATATGTACAGAAAGAATATATCTAAATACGTATCTTCAATGTAAAAATTAATCTTCAATGTGGTACTTGAAATTGGTCTCCATAATTAACAGTGGTGCAAAAGTTTACAAATGGATGGTCCAATAGTTGAGCAACAGTTGGACGTTTGTTTGGATCAGCTTGTAAGCATTTAAGAATGAAATCTCGGGCATTTATCGACAGCGATCCCGGAACAGGTGGAGGTTCACCACCGCCGATTTGAAATATCACTTGCATCTGCAGTAACAAATCAAAAGTACTTAGCACCATTGTCTAGTTTTTAAAGAGGATGAAGAAAAGATGAGTTTTAAAATCAGATATACTTCTTCCAAATGGTAGTAAGGAGGTTGACGAGTCAACATCTCTAACACTGTGCATCCTAAGCTCCATATATCTGCTGCTAACCCATATCCACCACTCCTCAAGTTAACAACCTACGATCCAACAATTCAAACTCATTATAGGCACATTACGAAACTTCAAATGATTGAAAATGGTGATTGTGAATCTAGTGAGGACAATTGGTATAAATGCTAAACTAAATTATACAACCAATTCGAGGAATTATGGCAAACATATACGACAGAGGCAGAGAGACAAACCTCAGGGGCCATCCAGTTCAGGGAGCCTCCAATTGATTTAACATCGTTTAATTTGGTAACCTACAAAACAAAAAGAACCAACAACACAATTGCAAGCAATTAGCATCTGGAATTTGGAATTTGGTATGAAAAGATGTTGACTTCAGAAAGTGAGTTTTGCTTACAGTACCTTTGCCAAACCAAAATCTGCAAGCTTGACGGACCCGGTTGCATCAACCAGTATATTGGCACACTTGATGTCCCTTGTAATTTGAATGAAATAAAAATTAGAATGTAGCAAGTTCACGTAAATTAAAAAGTATCTCTCTCATCTATTTCCTACCATTGCATCCAAATTTGAGAATGTGATTTACATACTCGTTTAGAGAGGATATCAATAGAATCTTCATGATACAAAAGAAAAAATCAAAATGTTTCCAAGTAAGCAATTTTTACACTGGCTACAACAGTTGAATTGCATCAAGATATAAACCTCACTCATGTTACCTGTGAACCACATTACGATCATGAAGATACTTCAAGCCGCTTAAAATTTGCCTTGTATATGCAGAAACTTGAGAGTCCATTAAATGATACTTTTTATAGAGAACTGCCAATGATCCTTTTGTTACAATCTCGAGGAAGATATACAGTTTATCATTATCCTGAGAAATAATGGAATGTAAATACCAATAATAATAAAGAGAAGAGAAAATAGTTGAAATGCAATTACTCTTAATACAATCAGGCAAAAAATAGTTCAGGATAATCACCTAAACAATGACACAAAAGCAAGTCATGTACAGACGAAAGTACAAGTAATCGTACAAGAAATCAACCTTATATTTCAGAAGGAATTCATATATATATACTCTAATGGACGATCTATTACATCATTTAAACATGAAAATATTACGAGAGTGGTATTAACTCTGTAAAACTGCTAAGGGTGAAGGATTTAGTAAGAAGAGAAAAGCTTAGCAATCTAAAAGAAAAAACATCATGGGGCAACTTTTATATGCGTTTGCAGTTTTAAACTCAATCAGACTCGTACAACTTCAAAGATATCAAAACAAACACATTTGATGAACTTGCACTATACATTGATCAACAGAAAAATACTTTAACCCCTCCCCATGGCATCTATTTGATTCCCTCTTTTTTCTATTTATAAAATAAAGCTATGTCATTTGACACCCGTGACTATTCATCTTTGTAAATAACAATTAGCATGTACTTCTGTACATTTGCCTCAATGTTCAAAAGGCTTAATGAACCAAAAATTCCAGCCAAATAAATGTTTGGTAAAAGCACATAATGATTCTTTACATTATTCATTCCTAAAAGTGTAACTATTATTTCCCAAATATCATAATCATATTCAGGGGAGCAAAGAGAGACTGTTAAATCATAGGTATGAATGTATGTTTGGATAAAACACCCTAAACAAGTCAGACAAACCCACTTTTAAATATGCCCAACGCATGAATTATAATAGACTTGCAAGCTAGAACGCAACATACCTTGTCTGTGCCTAGATATTGAACTATGTTGTCATGCCGGAACTGACTCAAAAGAGATATTTCCTGAATGGAAGGCCAAAAATATTCATATATAATCAAATGCTTCTGTAAAGGTTAGAAAAAAATACATAATATGTTGACAGTTTGATGAGAAAATAAAGTATGTTATGACGTTTGATGGGAAGACCAACTCCTCTCACCTGCCGAAGTTGGAAAATGCTCTGTTTGCCCTGGCTTCTATGATCCAACAAGGACACCTCCTTTACAGCAAAAAAGTTTCCATCACTGGGGAAAAGAAAATGTATGTGTTATCATTGAAAACAAAAACAGTAGGAAATGGATGACTAACCAAATCGTCTATGTACAACTTACACGAAATTGGATGATATAAAAATAATTTGACTCATTTGTAAAGTCTTATCAGTTACGAGCGAAGAAGAATTTCATAATTAAATCCGTCGCAGATAAAATCACATCTAACTAATAACTAGAAAAAATAATAATCTTCATTTTTACCTTTTTACAATTACCTTTTCTTAAACGCAAAAAAAACTCTGTTTATTATCAATTTAGGCATAAATTGATTTACAGATATTTTGTGATATAATTTTGAAAAACGATGACATTAAATTTGTGTTTGACTTATAAAAGCAGAATAATTGGTAAGAAAGTGAGGAGAAAGATACAAACTCTGTGAAGGCTTCGTAGACGGTGCCGAAGGAGCCCTTCCCTAACATGTAGCCCTTCTGCCATGACACCGCGTACCCCTCTCTGTTGGGCAACTCTTCGGTTTCGCCTTCAACTTCGGCTTCGGCACCAACTTTGCTGCAAATTGCTTTATCCACCGCCGAAGTGAAACCGTGGAAAGGAGGGGGATTTGGCCCAACCCCACTCCTCATTGCATTCTCAACCGCCCAACCAAAACTATGAACACTATCGTGTGTTTGAAAATTTGGTGCAGTGGTACTCTTGATGGCATTCTCCACTGTCCAACCGAATCCATTGACAGAAAATATTTTCGAATTTGACGAAGTTCTACTCCTTATGGCACTGTTCACTGTCGAATCAAATCCAGGGACGCGGTATTCTCCTTTTCCCAAAATTGAATCACTGCTACTTTGAATAGCAGCATCGATTCTTCTAATTGCATTATCCATTTAACAAGTGAAAGAACATTGTGCTCAATTATGGCGCAAACACACTCACATATAAACACAGAGAGATAGAGAGATGAGTTGAATTGAATTGAGTAGTTGCGAGGCAAATGCAAGAGCAGAAAAAGTGTTGCTTTGGAAAACACGGGTTGGTGCGTTAAAACTAACCGCCAACCTTTACACTATTTCATTTATATCAAAATTATACCATTCTTGATAGGTTAATTGTTTTATTAAACTATGTCCTAAATATGATTAGTTTTTAAAAAAATTGAAAATTTATTTAATTGATGAAGAATATTTGAATGATGAATTCTAAATCGATTATTGCATGTAATATTAATCGAATAAATTTAATTTAAAAGTTAATTATAAAAAATGCTGATAAACTTATATTGATTTTTTTAATGAAAGTTATTGCATTTTTTCCAGGAAAATAAGAAGCAGCAGCCTTTGCATTGAAGCTAGCGAGTATATTAACTAATTATTTTATTGAAGTTAAATATTGAATATAGGGCTGCGAGAACGAAGGTTCTAAGTGTTAGGCACATAGAATCGCAGCACATGATATTTTAATTTAAAGTGTATTAAAAGTGTTTTTGATATACTAAAATTAGTATAACTTAGAGGGTCCTTAGAAAGACCGTAAGGAGAAATTAATAGCAAATTTGAAATTTTTTTCAACATGCTTTCAGTATTTACTGAAGTTAGGTGAAAATTATATTTTTTAAATGCTGATATAACTTATATAAAATCGGATAAATTTGTTAGGAATTCTATTTTGTTATATAAATATAAATTCATTTCAATTGCATAAATATGCAACGGGAAAGGATAGATGCAGAAGTTGTAGAAAGTATGAAATAAAAGCTTAATTTTTCATATCTTTCTTTGTAGTGATTTTATTTTGTTACTTTGCTAATGATAGTTTGTTCCGAATACATATGGGCCCTTGCAGAATTGGTTCTATGCCTAATGCACTACATGCAATCACCAAAATAATAAAAATTAATGGAAAATAAATTTTGTATATCATTTTATAAATATTAGCGTAACTATAGCACATATATGTATCTTTTAAATATAAAATAATATAATTATTCATTTTATAATCACATCCAAAATTTCAAGTTCTTTATCAATCGATAATATGGTTAATTTAATTGACTTTATGATCTTTTTTCGTATTATGTTATTTTATAATCACATCCAAAATTTTAAGTTCTTTATGATCTCATTCCCTTTTATATTATGTTATTTGTTCAGTGAAGTCTTATTTCATTTTTCATATCATATTGTTGTTTTGTAAAATCTTATTTAACTCACACATACTCGAGAATATTAAAAAAACATTTTATAATTTTTTTTAACTAAGATTATAAAAGATAAATTAAATTTAACCTGATAAACATAATTTTAAATTTAATTTTAATTAAATTAAATTTAATCCAATATAAATTTTTTATTTTTATTTTTTTGAAGGTAACGGGTATGGATAATACGACACTTGAACTCTCGACTTGTTTACAAGCGGATATTAAAATACCCATTACCCGCGGTTAATAAATATATGTGGGTACTAACTACCCATCGCAGATTTTATGCACGGATATGCGCGAGAACGAGTGTTTTTGTCATCCCTACTATTGTCTCACCAAATAGCTAATCAGACACAAGCCCCTCCACGGGTGAATTCCTCCTTTACATACGTACATACATACATACATACACACATATATACACACATACATACATACACACATACATACAAACACATATACATAAACACATACATACATACATGCATACATACATACATACATACATGCATCCATACATGCATACATACATGCATGCATACATACATACATGCATTTATACATACATACATACATACATCCATACATACATGCATCCATACATACATACATATATACATACATACATACATACAAACATACATACATCCATCCATCCATACATACATACATGCATCCATCCATACATACATACATGCATCCATACATACATACATACATACATACATACATGCATCCATCCATCCATACATACATGCATCCATACATGCATACATACATACATGCATCCATACATGCATACATACATACATGCATCCATACATATATACATATATACATACATACATACATACATAGATACATACATACAAACATTTGCTAAAAGTTATTGATATATAAATATTTGAAACAATATTTAAGTAAAGTACAATGCATAATATACATTTAAATAAATTTAATTTTGTTAAAAACTTCAATTATAATAAAAATATCATTGTAAAATTTATTTGAAAATTAAATTTGGTATGGGGATAAAATTAATTTAGTTTTAAAAAAATTAGGACCAAATTGAGACAAAATAATAAATACAGGACTATATTGAGACTTTTTACATCCAATAATGACATGTGCCACTGCCATGTCACACTCGCTTTGCCATGTGACACAATGTCAGTTTGACACGCAATAATTTTAATATTTTTTTTAAAAAATAAAAAAATAATATTAAAAAAATCACGTGCTGACACATGGTACATAGTTAACACTGTTACTGTACTACTAACGAAAAGGACATGATTGTAACGAATTTTCTAAAATAGAAACTCAATTGAGTCAAATAAAAATGGGAGGACCTACTTGAGATTTCTCTACAAATATTTAACCTTTAAAAAAAATATGATGTATCATGAATGAAACCAATACTCATTTTTCCTTCTACCAAATGTTTTTTGTTTTTGGTTTTTTTGTTTTACCATTGCTCTTTCTTTTATTATATAAATAGTTTCTTATTATTATTATTATTTGTGTGGGTGGGCACGAGATTCACGAGGTTTACATTATACATTTTGTTTTCTTTTGGGAATTAAATATTAAGAAAAAATCTATAGCTGCGTAAATGTCAAATTAATAAAGTTGATGTTTGTATTACTTTAAATACAATACACCATTTAATATAAAAAAGTCTAACAAGATATAATAATAAAAAGTACTTTAAACAAAGAAATGATCTTTAAGAATTTTCATAAGTTGAAAAGTTGACATGAAATAAAAAAATTACGTACTAATAAAAAATTACTGAACTAATAATCATAGAGAACAATGAATTAGTATTTTTTACTCACTACCGGTAAAAAATACTATTTATAGCAATGTGAGGTTGGCTTAAAAAACCCCATTACTTCATATAAAAGGAAATGAAAAGCAAAAGAATAAATAGAATTCATGTGGGACAGACTATTGCAAACTTTTGCTATGAGGCGTCAAAAGTATGGAAAACTTGTGACCTAAAAAGACATAATTGAATATATTTATAAAAGTAATTAATGATAAAATTTGGCGTTACTTTATGTTTTGGAAATATAAATAATAATCAATTATATTTTTTTAATATTTTTATTTTATCTCTCCACATTTATTTTTATTACACTTTCCTCTATTTTTGTTTTTTGTTCTGAGATACTTATGTTCCCTCTCTCTATCTCTTATTTGTTAACCAAACAAAGCGAACATGAGGTTGTGTTGGTAGATTGAAGAAGAAGCCTTACAACAATGTTCTGAAAATTTAGATATTCATGTAATTATAAATATGGATTTCAGTGCTCTTTTCTCCGTTCGTTATTTAATGTTTATATTTCAATATTGAATATAAATACTGAAAAAATTCAGTATTAAAATTCTGTTCTTATTTTACTAACACAGTGAGTTATTTTCTGTGTTGTTTTAGTTGAGAAACAAAAGCACTGAGTCAGTCATGGTGAAGAAAGGTCCATGTTCGCATTGCAGGATTAACAGTAAGTAATCTCTTTATGTATGTTCTTATATTTTTATTAGCATTCACAAATTATTTTTTATTAAAAAATATGAGCACCACTTTATAAGAATAGAAGAAACATGTATGAATGTAATGCAGATTTTTATGCCTTGTTGATTAAATCAGGTGTACTGATACACTTGCTTCATTAAAAATTGAAATAAAAGAAAATAAAAATATCACTAAAAAAATTTATTTTTTTAAAGAAAATATATATAAAAAAGAAACTAGAAACAATAGCATCAATTTGAGAAAATTAGTATTTTAATGTAGAAGCTTGATAAAAATTATTAATGCTACTCTTCCATTCATAAATAATATAATTAATTATTCATTAAGTTATTATTACTTAAAACAAAATATTATAACTGCATCTGGTTTTCTTCTATTTTTTTTGTGTAAATAAATTAAATATGTTATTTCTAAAATATAAATTATCTCCATCACTTTGACTTGACTAAATTAAACACATGTTGTAACTTACAACTAACGTACGTCAGATCTACTATATTTTAATTCAAAACAGAAACATTATATATACATATATATTTTAACTTTCTTTAAAATAAATTTAAGTTAGTAGTATTTTATTTGCTTAAATGTAAGTTATGTATACTATTTAAGTTATAAAAAAGAATACACGTACAATGTTTCTTACAACACATAATTTGAAAAGCTACACCACTTTGGCGAAACGGACCAGCAGAGAAACCTGTGTTGTGTAACGCTTGTGGATCAAGATACAAGTTGAAAGGGCACCTTGAGAATTATCTCCCCAAACATTACAAGAACTATGGTGAAAATCATATCAATGTTGAGGTCTCAGATCAACTTTCAGAGCATGGAAACAGCAATGAGTCCAACCCAGATTTCAATTATATATCAGAACAAGGTATCTCTTTTCATCTCATTTTTATCATGAATATTTTCACTGTTAAATTTTGACAACATTCTCTTACAAAGTGTAATCTTTTAAGTGATTTTTGAATATTGAAAATGAAAAAAAGAAAAAATGGAAAACCACTTACAAGATAACATCTAAGATCATAAGAGAAAGTTGTCAAAATTTAGTAGTCAAATAATCGTTTTCCTTCGATCATATTGATTCGGTGTGAAAAATTCAGATTTTGGGAACAACATCCCCACAAGGAAACGGTCAAGGGTGGTTTACAGGCAGATGACAGCATTGGAGGAGTTTGAGAAACAGCTTCTGAGTTTGTATAGAAGTGAAAAGCAACCAAACGAGAGGTCCACAGAAGAGGATATACTGTTGGATAACGTCAACGAATTCATACCCAGCACTGAGATAGGACTTGGCGTCGTTCTTCTGAGACAGATCCTCGATCGTTACCAACCGCAACCTTAATCATCTACACTCTCGTTCAGATTTTCATTTCAGAACTCTGCACTTTCATTATTGGACTTGCAGAATGTTTAAGGCTTTGCAGAATGTTCTTTATGAATTGTGAGAATGATCGGTACTTCTTTTGTATCCTATTAACTTCATCAACCCTATTGTTCATGATTATTCAACAGTTAGTATCAAAAGCCATTTGATTCTAAGATAATTGTTAAGGTGAGATCAAATTATATAAATATTATAATAAAATTATGAATAATATAATGTTAGTGGTGTGATAATAAAAGAGAGATATGGTGAAGAAAGAGTGTATAATAAAAGTTATTATACGAAAGTATTAAAACTAAATATGATAAATATCTATAACAATATATAAAGGGATTCCCTTTTTTGGGTTCACTTTTCAAAATATCGATTTTATCTTTTAAATATAATAATTTATTAAATTTTTAAAAATTGACCGTTATTTTAACAAATTTTGTATAGAATCGAATATCTCTGCTTCTTCTGTTCTTCTTTATTTAACAAATTCTGATATATTTCAATTTATTTTTAATAAATATAATTTTAATTTATATATTAACTTAATAACATTATAATATTATCATTTACTAATATAATATCACGCATATTAAAAAAATGCATACACAGGCACAATAGCACCTGTGTTAAGCTAGTATTTATTACACTGTTTTATTTACATAAGTTTATAATATATACAAAAATTTAATTACACAAATTTATAAACTATACCCATTCTTGTATCATTGCTTACATCCTTCATCACATACATAACTTGTTTTACTTATTTTTATTTGTACATAGTTACTTAAAAACAAAATGATATACCATTTTAAATTTAACTAATTAATTGGCATTTAAATATAATTTAATAAATAAATCTGTATCAAAATTTCAATGTCCATTACTTTTTTGGTAAGAAAAAAAAAACTATAAATCTGTATCAAATTAATATATAATATATATTTATACTATTAAAGTATAATATTAAAATGAATAGAACGAAGAGTGTATCAAAAAAATTACATCACATGAATAAATCAACTTTGTTATTTTTAACATTTTTTATGCACTCGATTTTCGATATTTTTCAGTTAAATAAATATATAATTATTCTTTTTTACATCTTTAATTTAGTTTTATTATTAGGAATCATGAATGAGATATGAGTGATGACGTGGTTAATCCGCGCGTGAAGCTAGCGTCTACTCTCGTCTCTCCCAGGGAGAGTGACGTTGCAACGATATCATACCGACATGTTTCCTACTCTCTCTCTCTCTCGCTCTGCGCATTCTTTTCGGCGATCCAATCTGAGTGAGTGAGAGTGTGGATCGGCATGGATTCAGCGTTTGCGAGAGGAAGATCGAGATCCATGTGTTTCGCAGCCTCACTCGTATATATATTACTGTCTTCCATCGCAGTCACCACCTTCGCATCTATCCACATCTACGATCATGAACCTTTCCAAGAAGTCGGCAATGCCTACCTCCTCGCCGGTGGCAGCGAAGCTATCGTCGCTGAAGCTTCCACCGCTTCCCAAGGCAGTTCCATCCATGACGGCCGTTCTTACATCCGGTAATCTCTCCCTCTCTCTCTTTCTCTCGATTTCAGATGCGAGATTGGTCGATTTGTGGCAAAACTCTTCACATGCTTGATTTTGACTGAATCTGGGACTGTGAGGTACTTAAAGAGAAATACGTGGTCTACTTGTACCTGATTTGGGTGGATTCGTGAATTCCTAACTATTTGGAGGAAAATATGTACTCAATGGTTTACGTATAATTGGGGGGAAACTAAACTACACTAATTAATGGAGTAAAGATAAGTTGAGAGCTAAGCGAAACTAGTCTTACTTTCCTTTTCATCCTCCGGAGCCTGGACTTATTAATTGGTCTGTTAGAAGTTAGAGTCATATATTCGTTATTTATGAATGCGGCAGCTAAGATTCAATATGAACTCTTAGTTAGGTTAGATTTTCTACATTAGTTTCTTCAAAGAATGATTCGAGATGCTCCTGCAAAATCTTCCTCAGAAACTATAGAAATGCTAGCTATTCAGTATCTGACACACTAATATTGGATGAAATTTATTGTATATCGCAAAGTTTTGAGAGTTTCACTTATTTAATGAGTTTTACTTATACTTTGTAGTTTTCAATAAATTTTAACAATAGTAGAAAGTATGGTGTTAGCACTCGTCAAGAAAGTATTGAATGGATTTTAAGCTTCGAGGACGTGAAATGTATTTTTTTTGCTTTAATATTTTCTTCTTAAAGTATTACGAGCATTTATAGAAGCATATAGCGTACTGTTCCTCCTCACAATACTGCTATGGTCTTTATGAACCAACACACCAATAAGCAGGGAAGATGTACATCAATGAGGAAACCCCAACATTAAAGCATGAAAAATATGTATCGCTAATACTGTTCGTTGAAATTTTAGAATTGGCAAATGGAATTAATAATTCATATATCGATCTCAAAATACTGCTGTGATCTTTATGAGCCAGCAAAATAATCAGCAGGGAAGATATGCATCAATGAGGAAACGTCAACATTGGAGCATGGAAAATATGTATCTTAATACTGTTCTTTGAAATTTTAGAATATGCATATGAAATTAGTAATTTATGTCTCTTCTCAAACTCCTGCTGTGATCTTTATTAACCAACAAACTAATAAGCAGGGAGGGAAAATATGCACCAATGAGGAAACCCCAACTTTGAAGCATGACAAATATGTATCGTTAATGCTGCTCTTTTTGAAATTTTAGAATATGCATATGAAATTCAATAATTTATATCTCTTGCATAATCTTTGAGCGCACAACTCTGACTTTTTGATTGTGGGATAGATTTGAGAACATAACCTTTAGGAGACCCAAAGCTGCAGCCAAGGCGCGTGGTTCCGTGCCAGTACACATCATAATTTTTGAGGCTGCTGATCGAAATGATATAGGTGGCTCTGCTTATGGTGGACAACGGGCAATCTGTTGCACTCCTGATTTAGCTAAGATGGGTGTTTGTAAGCAAGGAGATATTATTAGGAGGCCTTCTGCAACAGATATTAATTGGCCAGTCGTTTTAGATGTAAATTTCAAAGGAAAATCTGTAATTTCAAGTCTAGATTCTCAGAAAGTTTCCATAAAAAAGACTGGAATGTATAATTTGTTTTTTGTAGCTTGTGACCCCAAACTCAAGGACATGGTAATGAGTGGGAAGACAATATGGAAAAACCCTGATGGGTATTTGCCTGGTAGGATGGCCCCGTTAAAGAAGTTCTATGTATTTATGGCACTGGCTTATGTCTGTCTTAGCATCGTCTGGTTTTTTCAGTATGTGAGATTTTGGGATGATGTACTTCAGCTTCAGCACTGTATCACAGCCGTCATTGCTCTTGGATTGTTTGAGATGATTCTCTGGTATTTTGAGTATGTCAATTTCAACAATACTGGAATGAGACCTATTGTGCTCACAACATGGGTTGTCACTGTTGGGACTATAAGAAAAACAATATCACGGCTTCTCATTCTCTCTGTTTCAATGGGTTACGGTGTTGTGCGACCCACACTTGGTGGTCTTACATCAAAGGTTCTTTTACTTGGAATAACTTACTTTCTAGCATCGGAGTTGCTGAATATTACTGAATATGTGGGGACCATCAATGATGTATCAGGAAGGGCAAGGCTCCTTCTTGTTCTTCCTGATGCTTTCTTAGATGCATTTTTGATATTATGGATTTTTACATCACTTTCAAGAACACTGGAGCAGTTACAGGTATCTTTTCCTCAAATTGCTATTATTTTGGGGCACCATACCTCTAAATGTGTCTATTCTGAATTTGTTCTGAATTGCTTCCTCAATATGTTTGATTTGTGTTTGTGTGGTTTGTCAGGCAAAACGAAGTTCTGTTAAGTTGGATATATACAGGAAATTCTCAAATGCATTGGCAATAACAGTGATCTCCTCAGTTGCTTGGATAGGATATGAGGTGAGGCTTATACTCAATCTATTTTATCTTGCACAAAAATAACATGTACTTCTTGTAATGAATAACTTAAATTGGTGTTCTATTTTACAAAAAAAAGCGTTATTTGAATTTCACTGTTTAGATACCGCATTTTTGCATCATGGAATTTTACTGTCACATCACATTGCTTCCATCTTTTTAATTTGTCATCTGGATTGCAATCACACTACTATTTTTCTTTTACAGGTATACTTCAAAGCTACAGACCCTTTCAATGAGCGCTGGCAGAGTGCTTGGATCATCACTGCATTCTGGGACGTTATAGCATTTGCATTACTCTGTGTTATATGCTATCTCTGGGCCCCATCCCAAAGTTCTCAAAGGTGAATACCTAGTGATATTAGGCTTTTTTGTTGTTGTTGTTGTAACATGACATTTTCTTCCCCATATTTATCATTGGTTATATTTCTATGTCAAAGCGATTCATTAAATGAATCTCAACAACAGTTAGGCTACAAGCATTTGAGATTTATGGTTCCTCTGATGAAATTGCGATGTCCTGAAAGGAAACCTTTGTTGTCCACAGACTGTACAAAACTTAACTGTTATTCATCGTGGATTGGATTGACTTAGGCATATTATGGTGCATAAGTGCAGTAATATGGGATGCATCTGGGCATTTGGTACCAGTTGAACTTTGTGCTAGCTTCATCGGATTATTCATTTATATTTATATGAAGCTAATGTTGCTGTGATGTTGTGCTGGCTTCTTATGTCTGATTTGCTCTCTGGAATCTATGTATAGGTATGCGTATTCGGAGAAAGTGGGAGAAGATTCTGATGACGAAGAAGCTCAGTCTCTCACTAAGGAAAAGCAGGAAGGTCAAGTTGAACTAAGCTTAGCTCGGCAAGAGAAGAATGTAGGAACTGATGGATCCCTTGATCAAGAAGACGAGTCAGAAGAGGAGGATAAAAGGGAATGATCTCTTAACAGTTTTTATTAACCACACTTGCACTGCTTATACAGCTGGGTTTCCAAGTCTTAGGTTTGTGCCACAACCCTTCTCAAGAAGTGTTGTAAAATTTTGTTCATTTTGTACCGGAAGAGAACAACTTGATATTCTTTGTTTTAGAATACCTTTTGTTCTGTATGGAATTAATGTATATCGAGTGATTGCTCGTGGTGATGATCAAAATTCTTTTTGCTTTTTCCGCCCTCACGGTTGTCGTTGAGTTCGAAATCTCTTCGGCTCTTGGAATAATCATGTGTATAATTAAAAGAACAGAGAAGCATGTAAAAAATAATTACACAAAATTTAACGGCTCAATATACTACAAATTATTTACATTTATCTATAACATTATATTACAAATCAATCCATTATTTCTTTAATTTTATTTTCTTAAAAAAAATAGAGGCAGAAGTGTAACTCTATAATCTCGTTTTCATTATTTCACTATTAGAGTTTAGATATGAAGTTCAAAGTAAATATTGTTTTTAAAATCTTCTGTTATTATTTGCTATTAGTTCATCTATTATTAACTATTTAAAAGTCATAAATAATAACAATACTTACCGTTTATATTCCAGTCAATGTCTACCATCTACTTAACTCTTTTTTTTTTAATTATTAGCTTTAAATTATTATTTAATAAATTAATAATAATTTATTAATAATGAACCACTTTATTTTTGTTTTAGTGTCTGTATACAAGTACTAAAACTCCAATATCTTCTGTAAATATTCCTATATTAATGTGGTACTATACACTATATACACTATTTTATACATTTGACTAAACTTAGATTTTTCTCGTATTTAGTTAGAAGAGCCCTAATGACTAAACCGAAAAAAGTAGAACACTTCCGTAATCACATAATAACCCGTCTTTCTCAACTAATCTCCTCTCATTAAAACAAACACAATCCCCACACTCAAATTAACGCAAATCAGTTAAAAAGACACCAAGGTCATTTGCTTTTTATCTAAATCTGCATAAACAGTATATCACTCAAAATAACCTGCCTATCATAAGATGGCGAGTTTGAATCTCATTTGAGGAACACTAGGTATATTTATCAAACTAATACTTAAATTAGAGAATTCACTGACATTTCCAAGCATCATTGTATCCTCTACAAATTTGTAGAAAACTTGCAAACCAGTACCGTTTTCACAACTAACAGATACTTGTACTCTAAACTTCAAGATTAATAGAAATTATATACCAGCAGACAAAAATCTAAATCGATCAAAACTGAATCACAGTAATTTGAATTTTTCATAAAGTTACAGATAACGGCTAAACGCCACTTCCCTGTTAACCACTCAGCCTAGTTCACATAATTCCTAAACATTCCCAAAAATCAACTTATCTTAAAGTACATCATCCAATAGTCGCTATAACACTGTAGCTGCAAATCACATTTGCGTCATATCTGTAATGTTCAAACTTTTTTAAGAGGATTGCTCCATGAATCTTCTAAGTTTAAAAGAGAGATACTATGATCATTCTACATCTGATTCTTCCGGTCCATCGATGTATAGCTCAAACTCATCGGGACTCCACCTGCAAATTAGGTGAAGACGAAATGTAGCCATCTTGATTCCCATTAAACGCTGCAATCAAGAGCAATCGCTACGTCAGCATGTCAGTTTCGCAATCTTACAGAGCACTAATAATGGGACACCATCGTTATAGACTCAGTTACCAACACTTAAAAAATACAGAGTACTTGTTAAATTAACCAAGACAAGAATGATCTAAGTGCGCACGACATGCATGCCTACTAACCCAAGTTATTGACTATACTACGGAGAAAAATTGGAAAAGAGTACGAGTAATTTCAAGAGCGCAATATTTCCTAAAAAAAATAGCAGTGTTACTCCTCGCAGAAAAATGAAAAAGATAGCTGTTGCCAATCAAAAAGGTTTTCCACTACTGCAAAAATGTTACAACACGCGCAATGGATGATGCAGGAAACAGTACAAAATTAACTAACCAGTATACGAGAAGCTTCTGGTGACAATGGTTTCCCTTCCTCACAAACAACAAAATCGGAAACAAGCTCCACAACTCCTGTAAATATTGGAAAAACCAATGATGCATGTCCACTGGCCAGGTGCCTTCATACCGAAGTTACAAAACATTGCAATAAAGTACCTTTATTTAATCGAACAGGCATGCCTTGCTTCCGGAGAAAAGGTTCCATCTCATGCGTAAACTGCTCCAAGGGTCCCTCTTTGAGATCAACCTACAAGTGAAATTAGAATTGAACGTGTAAATCAGAATTGAACGGAGTATCCAACGATTATGAAAGATAAATGTTCTATGAAGAGTTTCCAGCACACAGCCTTTGCATGGAAAAGTCAGAAGTTACAAAAGAAATAGACTCTAAACACCTTTTCCGTGGCAAGGCTTCCTGTTCTTGCAAAGTCATATTCTTCAAATCCCTTAAACAGCCTGTAAAAGAACCAACAAAACTCAAATCTGTGTGAGAAAGAAAACAGGACACCTATAATGACTACATAGTTGGAAAATCACAGAACGCAAAGGCATGCCCCACACACCAATCATAAATTTGCTCATTACTATACATACCTAGTCTTTTAATCTTACTACATTAAAATGCTAAACAGATAACGAAAAGAAAACAGATACGTACATTGAAAACATAAAAAGATAATACATTGCACTTTCTTTTCAGTGTTCCTTATACCTTTCAACTTCTTCCTTAGACAAATTCGTAAAAACCATGCCAGCATCTCCCCGCAATAACTAAAAGGACAAAAAGCATATAATTAGTAGACAAAAGTAAAATATAAAATATGGATTGAAACTGTAAAGAAAGGAGTAAGAATGCAACCTTTGAAACCTTATGAATGCCGGGACTGATCTCATCGGCGGCGGAGCGACCTAAGGCAACTTGCATTACCTTGTTAGAGCCGAGAAAGAACCTGCTACTCGATTTCAACTGTTCCCTAAACTCCTTGAATTTCTGATTCCTCATGTTCTCGAACGAGAACACGTATACGCACGCGTACTTTTCTGCCGCCTCCTTTATTCCGTTCACTATCGCCTCTTTATGATCCCTTCCCTTCTTCTTCGTCTTCGATAGCGTAACTGCGTTTTTTCAAATACGTCAACAAAACCATCTTTTTCGCTTCCAATTTCGATCACACGCAACAGCAACAACAACATCAGAGTTATAACTAGAGAATAAAGATTGAGAGTAACGAAAAGTGCATACCTTGTCTATTTCTCTTCGACTTCGGCATTTTGAAGTTCTTCTTTCTCTTTGCTTAACCCTTTTGCTGTGCAACTTCTCGTTGTAGGGTTTTGGTTTTGTGACGAAGTATCATATAATAGACTCAGTATTTTACCTCCTCTTTTCGGGTTGGGCTTTGCGTATTTTAAATGGGCTTTCTGTGTAAGCCCATTATTTGTGTACAATTTATTTTTGTCAGTCAAATTTATTTATTTTTTACTTTTAAATGTTTGAATCAAAAAATATATTTAATATATTTTAAATATTTAAATTTCCTCTTAAAAAAATTAAGAAATGATATTTTAAACTTAATTTGGAAATTAAACTCTAAATTCAAAAAGAATTTACGTGAGTATTTTCAAATTTCCGAAACCAAATGCATTTTGTTTTGATGAGTATTTTATTATTTCCTAAAATATTTAATCTCGATCAAAAGGGACTGTTCTATTCCTTTATAAGTGTGTTGAAAAACCTTTTTCCTTTGTCTTAAAAACTTTTTCATTTTCAACTATCAACCGTCACCTGAATTGAGATATAGGGTAAAAGAACGAGAGAATAAATAAATAGGGAAGACATTATTTAGAAAAAAAAATAATGAATAATGAATAAAACACACAAAAAAATAAGATATCTCGATTAGAATTTATTGGTATACTATAAAAATAAATAAAAAAGTAAAATGATAGAAAACAATAGACATAAGATATGTAAAACAATGTACTTAATTTAAAATGAATATTATTTTTTTGTTAAATATGTTTTTATTTCTCAAGTTTTAATGAAATTTGGAATTGGTCTCTCTTTGAAAATTTTGATTAATTTAATCATTTATTTTTAGAAATGTATGAATTTAGTCATTTTAAACAGATTTTGTTAAGTTTATCTAGGATTTCAAGCGCAGAGTATTTGAATTGTTTGCATCTATCATAAACGCGTTTGAAACTTTAAATAAACTTTAAAAAAATTGATTAAAAAAACTAAATTTACGCATTTCTAAAAATAAGGATTAAATTGATAAAAATTTTGATGAGAGATTAATTCTAAATTTTAGGAAAACTTGAGAGACAAAAATATATTTAATCATATTTTTTCTTACAATTTCTACGAGTAATCTTTTTCTTAAATTGGGTTTTTGAAACTTTAATCAAATACCTTCGTTCTCTGTTTGAATTTCCCACTTTAATGATTATTAATTTAACACTGTTGCTAATAAAAACTAAAACAACTAAAAGAGAAATATGAAAGATACAAAATAAAAAATGGAACGTTTACAAAATTTTCAGAAAATAGCGTAAAAATTACTCTTGAAAATAGCGTAAAAATTACTCTTAATATTATGTTTTCCTTAAAAGAAAGAAAGACCGTTATATATGATGCTCCGTCCATCTCCGAAGTTTGAAATAAAAGAGGAAGAGCGTGTTTTTGGCGCCTTGTAAATTAGCTCAGACTCCTTCTCTGCGGTTCTTGAATCTATTCTTTCACTCTCTTCCCATGGCTGCTCCGTCCGAATCATCTCTCATTTCGAAGCTTCAGTCCTCCGATTCCTCCGGCATCCACGCCCTAGTCTCCGATTACCTCCGTCCCATAGCAGATCTCAAACCAACAAAGAAATCCAAACCCGACCCAACCCTAATTCGCTCCCTCGCCAAGCGCTTCCTCTCCTTCCTCAACTCTTCTCTATCCATCCTCCCCAAACGCCTCCCGGAGCTTTCCAAGTCCAACGACGCCGTTTTGCTACACGAACTGCTCCGCGTTTACAGGCTCTGCCTCGATTGCTTGGACACCGTCGCTTCTCAGTTGGCTTCCAAGCCATTCTCCGTCGAATTCCAGAGACTTCGCTTGATGCACTGCCTCGAGTCCTGCGCACTCTTCGCCGAAGCCGAAGTCGAGGGTTTGGGAGTTCTTGAGAGGCTTCGACCGCCGAAGAGGAAGGGCAAGCTTCTCCCTGAAATAGACAAGGGCGGCGGAGGCAGTAAAGACTTATGTTCGTTGGTAGTTGACATTGCCGTGAGCCTCGTGAGGTGTGCATCCGCGGGTTTGGCTAAAGAAGATGGCGATTTCAAGAAGGTGCTTCAGTTGGTGGAGGAAGTAGTTCCTTGGCTCAAGTACGTTCCACTGTTATTGTTTCCATTGCTGCCTATAATTTTTTTGCTCTGCTTCTTTTTGTGTGTGTGTTTTATAGTGTATATTTCGGTTGCTATAGTTTAACCTGTGAATACGTGGACTCTTAGTTTGCTCTGACACCAGGAACTCTGGATTAAGCATGTCTTGGACTCCTTCTTACTCAGCCAGTGTCACACTCAGTAATCAGTTTTGCTAGCTGTCTAACTGGCAAAAGTGGTCTGGTGTGCATATCTGAACCCTGTAAATAGTTGTTAGAAACATTTGAATTGAACCAAATTGATATTGAATTGAATTGCTTTAAAAAAATTGATTTGTTTAAAATAAAAAAATGAACTTAATTATTTTATTTAGTTTTAAAAATTTTAATTACTCTTACATAAGTCTGCTTAAATTGAACTATAACTTGTGATATTTGAAAATGTACTTCAAAAAGGGATGTTTACTGGTAATAATCTAAATAATCCATAGCAATTAATATAGTTCAAGCAATTTCATGTAGTTCAATTTAGTTTAGTTCACTCAAACCATGCTATAGTCCAGTTCAATTCACTTAAACCGTTATACAATTAAATTTGGCTCTCTCAAACCACTTTTAAAGTTTGGTTCAGTTTTATAATAGTTCAGCTCAATTCATGCACTTTGTCTATCCATAGAAAATATCGATAGAGTTCCCCAATTGTACCTGTTTAACATCCAGAAAGTTAGAGAATAGCTATCTTGGTTTCTCTTGTTGTACTTTCTCATTTACTTTTATTCTGTTCTTCTTTACTTGTGACTTCCAAACTGTGGTTGTGCCCAAATATGATGTCAAGTATCCCAGGGAGACACCTTACATGAAGAAGCCAGTGCTTGTCTCAAGCTTTGTTTTGTCTGTCAGCTGTCTTTAAATTCTGAGTTGTATTTTATTTTCAATTTTCAAAATGCTCCAACATAGAGTTTAGTTTGGGTTAGTCTTGTTTTTGCCACAATTACCATTTTGTAACTAGTAAGCTATTGAGTTGCCTATTTATACAACTTATTGTTTCAGGGAATTGGATTCTAACTCATATGAGAAGTTGCACAGGATGTTAGTAATTCATCTGGGTAAGTGTAGTTTAAATTTACTGGGGAGGATGCCATTTCCGGATAGGGAATTGGTGATGTTGTTTTGCTGTACGACATTGACTGAATATGTGAAGTCTCCAGTCAAAGATCAAGTCTACAAGGTAATGTAGGCCTCTACTTTTGGATATATGCATCAACAAATTTTTTACCTCCACCTTCATGAAATGTTAATTGCAGATTGCTCACAGGATGTGTTCTTCATTGTTCGCATTGCGGGATTGTAATTCCTTGTATATCATGGACATATTGGATTGCATCGTTCTTGAGTGCAAGGTACCCATTACCACATATTCTACTCAGGGTGCTAGATATTCTATCATTTGTATATTACATATATTTAGATGTTTTACTGGGCTTCTTTTGTTTATTTTTTGTTTTTTTTATTTATAGGGTTAAATTTTTTTAAAAGCTTGTTTTCCATCTGAATAATAAAGTTGCTATTTTCTTGTTGGAGCCCTTTATTCATGCTATATTCATCTATTATATTTATCCTTTCAGGTTGAGGAAGGAAACACAGGGACAGAATTTGCTGAACTTGTTTATTACTGTGTGAATAAATGTCAAACTGCAAATGCTAGTTTTTGTTGTGCATTTGCAGCGTATTTGAACAAAATAGCAGAACATTTCAAACAGGTATTCTTCTACCAAGATTTCTCTTGTGTATGCTTTTCAATTACAATGCTATTCTCCACATTCTGTATTCCACTTTGATTGAAGTAGCTGGGCAGGTTATGACACCCATTAATTCAATACTGAGGCTTTATGCTGCTGGATTGCTCCTTGTTAGTTGTAATTTAAGGTCCAGAACTGGAGATCTTGCATCACCTGGCAGTGCAGAATTTGGGTGTTTGCTTGGAACTTTACTTGAAAACAAGAAAATACTTCAGAAGTCACCATCATTGCTTGGTTCCTTGCGTATTTGCAGCAAAAGAAATTGTATGTCGTCCAGCGTGGAAGATCAATGCCTAGCTGGTATCCCGTGGACACCATCGGGTTTCAATAGTCAGGCTTCGATGACTTACAAGTCAGTTTATGTAGAGGCATTGAAATTTCTATGCCAACCACTTGCTAAATCAATTAATTCAGAAAGGAAACAATTAGTTTCTGAAGTGGACGATGCTTCAGATATGACTATTATGTCCACTGTTCAAGATGCATTCCATACATTTTGTCATCTTATACTTTCTAGTACAAGGTATAGTATATCCAGTGAACTTTTCTCTTCTTTTACACTAATTTTCTTGTGATACTAATAATTAAGAGTAGTTTCTAAGTTCTTTTTTTGTTATTTTGATTTTATAGAAAATAAGATATCTTAACAGGTTAGGAATAATTTCACACTGTATTGTTTTCTATGTCAATGTCTAATTTCCACTTCTTGTTGGCTGCAGCTTCGTGCCTAAAAACAATGGAGATGGATTTGATGAAAGGAACAAAACAGTGCTTAATGTAGTTGTAGCCGCCTTCACCCTTTCCATTAGAACCAATCTTAAAGTCGAGGTTCTTCTTGTTACCCTGAAATGGTCATATTTTTACTACAATTGTTTTTCAACTAAACAATAAGATGTTCAATTTCTGAAACTATCAGCAGAGCGTCAGAATATTATTGGATCTTGTGTTATAACGGCTAAATAGCTTTTTGTTGGTGTTTCAGGAGAGCAAGCAATTAATTAAGCAGATCATTGCTAGCAAATGGATTGAAACAGAAGGAATAAATTATGTAATTGCTTGTCTCTACAATATTGCTGTAGTTTTGTACAGAAACAGGCAACTAGAAAAGGTATTTCATTCCCCTTTTTTGTTAAAATATTCCATTTAATGATATAATATATCACAAACGTATATTTGCTTCTTGAGATGTTTCCACAAGGAATTCATGTATTCATGTGCTCTTGGTCACAGATTTGGAAAACCAAAATTGTAGAAGAGATATTGTACCAGAAGCTTTATGACTTGATGGAAGCTTTTAGCTGTCAATCAGACCACTGAATTATAGATAAATAAATTCCTTGAATCTTATTTGATACATCATGATTGTTTTACCCTGAAAGCTTAAGATATTTACTAAGGGTTCATGTATTTTGATTTTCTTAACTCTACCATACCTACTTTACAAGGCCACTAGGGTTGAAATGAAGCAAACAACTCACTCTGTTACTTGTGCTAAAGGTGCACTCTACTTTGAACTGAATCAAAGAACTACTTGCTAGGACACAATGATTTTCAAATTTCCATTGGTTTCAAGAAATAGAAATGCAGCAATTAAAAATGTGTGAAAAAGTGTTTCTATCTATGTGGAAACATGCATAAACTGTAAAATTACCAGCAGCCATTTGAGATTTCTATTTTCTTACCATTGATTTTGACTCTGGAAAATTAAAGAAATACAAATATTTAGGTTTCAGTGCTTTACTTTCGTTTCTGTCTGACATATCACTGCAGGCTTCAAAGGTGCTAAACTTATGCTGTAAAGCTTCATGGCTCTGTATTAAGTATCATTGTGCTAACCTGTCAGAAGGTACTTTGAAGGATTTTGTAATGGAGGCTTGCACCAGAAGTGCTCTTCTTTTAGATATTATGTATGATGTCAACAATGTAAAGATAAACAAAAAGGTGATTGAGATCCTTAAAAACTGGTTCGCTGCTAATGATTTGCTTGAGAGGCTTCCAGCTCCAATACCTGTTGTAAAGCAGTGGGTGAAGGTAACATTTTTGAAGTATTTACTGTTAAGTAATTTGGAAGGTTCCCATTTCAGTTCAACTTTACTTTTTTAGTCTCACATTGTTTTGGTATTGGTAATGGTATGCAGATAGAATGTAAACGTGCTACGCAGGTGGGTGAGAGAATTGATTCTCCCAGCTTGTATTGCATACTATCATCTTCTATGCGATTGTCAAAGAGGAATATTGCCATGATCTTGGAGCAGGTTCAGTCTGTGTATATACATATATATATATATATATATATATATATATATATATATATATATATTTTTTTTATACAGAATTTTCATCATATTTTGCTGCTATTTGTTTAAATTTATGCGTATTTGCCCTGTTTATCAGTTGTCTTTTTTTATTCTTATTGCCTGATTAGGAGCTTACTGCATATGAGGAGATGAGTTTTAAATACTCCGAAATATGTCAGAAAATGCAAATGAAAATCACGGGTATTCTTCTGCAAGACATATATATCACTCCAGATAGTCGTTTTCAAATGGCACAAATTCTAGTTAGAAAGGGAAAGGCAATCAGGGTTAGGGGCATGAGTGGTCTCAAGGAATGCATCCAGTGTCTGTCAGAAGCAATAACTATTATGGTAAGCCTTTTGGTTCTTCTGTTTTCCCTCAAACATCTAATCTCTCTTGCCTTTAATATGATGTAATTTCTCTTCAACAGAGGGAGATTTCTGGTGACATATGTACTGATAGTAATTCCATTCATCATCAATTGTGTGTGACATATTGCTTGCGTGCAATATGTACACAGGAAGCTGAATCTAATTCGAAGGTACCAAAAATATGCTTATAACTTTCACTGTCAATAAAGTATTCATATTTTCTTTAAGATGGACAGCTATCATTGACAATGTCATGATCATTTAGTGATGTTAAATTCAACAGCTTCCTTATTAAGACTTAGCTTGGTTTCTTTTATTATGTTGAGGGATGGGGCTGGTTTGCACCATTAATGTTTTTTCCTTTTCTTTTGCTTATATTTTCTTATTGTTGTAAAGGGAATTTCTTATGCTAATGCTTTGCAATAATTTTTTTTTTCTTTTTCTACCTTAATACATTTCTTTTATTGACAAAAAGCTTATCTTGGTTTATACACCAAGCAGCAAATCTTTGAAGATGTCAAGGCTGCTTTGGATCTATGGTTGAGTACATCACATCTTAATCACTTAGAAGAGGGAGATTGTTCTACATTATCTGACAGTTTAATGATTCTATTCTATAACATCGTTGATTTACTACAATTGAAGGTCTGCTTCCCTTTAATCATTTTGGTTTCTGTAATTTTTGTGTAAGATTTATAGTCACGGTTTCTTATTTTCATGGCATATCTTCAGGGTTTCATGGAACTGTTCAATGATGCATATCGACTGCTGATTAAAATGTTTAAATGGAAGAATGTTCCAATTGAAAAGTGGTTGACGTTAATGTGGGAAAGTAGATATCTACGTCATGCTCTCTGTGTTTCACCTGTTAGTGAGGAGTTCATCTTGAACTCATTGGATGAGTTCAGAGAACTTTCAGATATTAATTTCTGGATACGTTATCTTCAGGGAAATCAATCATCATTGATAGGGTTTCAGCAGAATTTTTCTTTCTTATTTGCCAGCTCTCATAGGAATACATGCAGTCATGAGAGCTCTTTTCAAACAGACATCACAGTTGAGGAAGTTCAAAAAACAGCTCTTGATCTGATTTCAAATGTAAGCTCATTTTAAGACAGAACTTATCACAATTTCCTTTTATCCAAAATCATCACTCTGTACTCTATTAATCTTCTGCCAGGTTCCTGTCCCAAGTCATTCTACATTTCTTGCCGGGTGTCTTTTTTATGATTTGTGCCCAAGACTTGTTGCAAATGGACACTTAATAGAGGTAAGTTGTATTAGTTCTTATTTCAATTCTTATGTTACGGATAACCAGGCCCTTAACTTCTAAACTAAAGACAAGTGATATTTGAAGCATGTTCTTGATTGTCCTAAGTAGTACTGTTTGTGTAAAGGATTACAAGAGTGATGAATTTGTAATTGATTTTGAACTCTTGATGTTCATGTTTCTAACTAAATTGGGTTGGACTTAGATGCGATAACTTGTGTCCCTAAGGTTCACTTGATTGAGTACATCAATAGTGAAGATGTATTCAGACTAGGTAAAGTGGAGATTGTTGAATATAAAGAAAATAGGGTTTGAGATTAATCTCCCTTGTGTATAAATCACACATAAAGTAATCTACTTATAATAGAGAGAGGTACAACTAAAAAGAATAATTGAAAATAAATAGAGTAAATAGAAGATATTGTTTGATATTGTAATTAACAATATCTAACAATATCTAACAGAGATGAATATAAGAATGTAAAAGAATACTATGTCCATTTACATGATTATAGTCTAAATAGATCTTAATTCTTTAAAAACAAAGCATAACAATTTTTGAACTTCAGAAATATTTGTCTGTTGGCTGTGGAAATATGTTGTCTGCTTTTCCAATCAAACTTTCCTTCTTGAAAGGACTCTTGGTTTCCTCAGTCGTTACAAGTCATGCTATTTCCATTTGTTGTTTGTAATAGACAGGATATGATAGGAACAATTGTCAATTAAATGAATATTTTAGGTAGTAATTGAATATAAAAGGTTGGTACCATAGATTAAAACATCGCATGTAATATAGAGGTTATCAAGTTTTTTACACAACACACACACACACACACTTAGAGATAAGAAAAAGTTAATTTGGAGGGAAAGTTGCCCAATTTTAATCATTGCATTCTGAAAGATCTTGTTAGAGGTATGGTGCTTACAGAAGACCTACCAATGAAACAAATTTTGGTATTTTTTTTTTTAAATATATGCCTTTTTTTAAACTTACATTGTTTCTCCAAACTTACAGTTATTTTTTTCTTTGAAAATGTATTAGGCTCTTTCCTCTGCAAAAGAAGCTCATAGATTATTTGCTAAACTCTTCCAAAGAAAGTTTGCACATAATGTTCAGATGCAGAATGAAGAGCACCATGTAATAGTTGATTCCTCAAAGAATATTATAGATAGTGTTGAGAATATTGGATTAAACTTATCAGCTGTGAGCGAAATTTTTCTATTTGATTCTATATCATGGGACTTGAAAGACAGTTATCTTAGTGCATGGAAAGTTATGCAGTGTTATCTTGAGAGCACACTTCAGGTTTGATTTCTATCCCATAGTCCTCATATATGACATTAAACATGTTTAGACAAGGCCTGTAATGCATCTTATTTCAACAACGTTTGTGCTTGCAGGTAGGAATCATCCATGAAATGATTGGAGATGGAGCTGAGGCTGAAACCTATCTTAAGTGGGGGAAAGCCATATCCTGTTCACTAAATCTGCCTTTGTTTACAGTTGCTTTCTCTTCCTCTTTAGGTATAAAAATTACTTTTGCATTTTTTCTCTCTGATTGGATTGATATGCTTCCATTCATTGGATGGTATGAAATTGATTTGCCGTTTCTGTGGTGTGTTTTACCAGGAAAACTATACATTAAGAAAACACATTGGGATTTAGCAGAAGAGGAACTTCGAAGTGCTGAACAGATTTTAAAGGAAAGTAGCACATCATTTTGTTGCTCAAAGTGTAAATTGAAGCTTGAAGTTACTCTGTATGAGTATTTTGGAGATTTATGTCAAAGTAAATTTGGCACCTGTGACGGGGTTATGTCTAAAGAGACTGCAAAAAATTGGTATATGTCAGCTCTGGATAAACTAAATCTTTCCGAGTGGAAAAATCCTCTTAGCTGTCCTGAAGACGGCAATGATGGAACTGCAACGGATACAAAATGTCCTGCTGGTAAGACTTGTACTTGTTTTATAATGAAAGAAGCCAGTGAAAATATAAATAAATCCATGAAAGCAGGGCGAGAAACCAGAAAGACAAAAAATGCTGCAAAGGTTTTACCAAAGGAACCACACTTAGTGGTTCAGAACAACACTAGGGTAACTCGTTCTAGATATCGATCTTCTCAAAGTGAAGATACAAGCATTTACAGGAAGTCAGAAGTACGTGAAACTCTCCAGGAGAATCATGTTTCTTATTCATCTGAGGTACTTAGTAAAAATGGGTCAGTTTTGAGCAAGACAGATTGTCCCTTTAATTCAAGGTGTCCAACAACTTGTGTTCTCTCGAAAATGAGGTGTTGGTACTGTCTTCCATCTGAAGTTGTAAAATCTTGTTTACTAAATGATTTTATTAATCTTAAGTGGGAGTTTGTCCGGAGGCAACTTTCAATGAAGCTACTCAGCCGAGTAGGTATGATTGCCCTTTCACATTTTCTGCTTTATTCAGCTGCTGAGTAAATTCAAGTATCATTCAGTTGACATCTAAATACGATCCTTCTCATTTTATTTTCAAAACACTTGTAGTTTACATGGCATTTTTTTTAGTAAGGTAAACTTCTAGAGAATATCCTTTCCCAAATTTGGACAATTTTTCATACTGAAATTTATTTGCATCCTTTGAAATTTACCAGTTTCCCAAATTTACCACTTTCTTGCTTGCACATTTAGGGCATTGTATTTATATTGGATAAAGTTGTTTGCTTCTTTAATTTCCTAATATGTTTCTTTACAGTGAAATGCTTTGCGTATCCTGGTCAAATTGATGAAACGCATAAATTTCTTCTTAGAAGCATATCAATTCTTGTCAGCAGAAACCCATTCCACCATGCGCTTTCATCTATTCCTCTAGATTATTTTAATCATTTGGTTGCAAGGGAGATCCCGGGAGATATATTTGCTATTGAACGCTCAGAAATAGTTCATGACATATGCTGGTATTCTTTGAAGAGCTATCATTCCAAGCTTGCAAGGTATTTGTCCCAATTAGTTTGGTTCGTACATGTACCTTCCTATTTTTCTATGAGAAAACAAATTTATGTGCATATTCATGTCCAAAATGTACTTTATCATTATCTTCCTGGATGTAGCTGTGACTGATTAACTGACAAATGTCACGTCTTTTTTTATGTGCTTTCTTTGAATGTTCATGTTGTTCACATGTATTTATAATCAGAATCAATGTCTTGCTTAAAAAGAGTACCCTCTCGATCAATAAGGAAATTTTAATTATAAGCTTGCTGCAATTGAAATTGTTGTGTGGTCATGGAACATTCTTAACTAAACTCCACTTTTTGCTGCTTATTCACTGTTAATGGTCTGACATTGCGTAGATTTCTCTAAAAGAGATCCTCCACTAGAATGCAGAGTTGAAGGAAAGTAAATGAATTACACTTTGATTAATAACTTGTCTATGAATATCGTATTAGAAAATGTTCCATTTTCTTAATATTCTGATCAGCCAGATCCTTCTGTTCTTAAGGAAGTGTTGATTGAACGTCATTGCTTGGTGTTTTGCTATACATGGTGCTCCTCTTGAAACATTGTCTTGCAAGGGGCTATTTTTTAACTCCTGACACTCTGATTTTGCCTTACAGGAACATTTTCTGTAATCTGTTGTCCATAAAGTTTGAAGACCTGGCTTCTTGGTTGATGGTAGCCTTTGTACTTTCTCGCGAGAGTCCTGTAATCTTTCAAAAGGTCATACATCTTTATCTTCCTATTATTGTTAAGGGACAATTTTCACTCTATTGTTTATTTGGACAGTTTCATGATCATGAATACTATCATTTTCTTGGTTGTAGATTCATAGTATTCCAGATTACTTGTCATGACTGTTTTTGAAACATGAAATAAAGTTGAAACCCTTGAAGTTCTTGACATCCCTTTTACAATGTTTACATTTGTGGTAGCTGAAATCCACATTCCATATTTACAATACTTTATTATTTATTCTCTTTCATGTTGATAATTGAAACTTAAGTAAATGCAATATTCGAGAACATTAGAAATTTGATATAACGTATCATGATATGCTTTATTTTCTGTAAAGCAGTTGCAGTATATTCTGGAGTGCAAATGTGTGTGGGGTTTCTTAATCCTGACTCTTTGTTACTTTCCTACCACCAATTGGGCAGGTTTATGACCTTTGTGTGCTGATGATACTCTGTGACAGGTGTCAAAATTACTTGCTGTGATGTGTGTAGTTTCTTCCATCAGCAAACAATTCTCTCTGTTGTCTTTTAGCAGAGTTTTGGGTGAAAATTATTGGTCTTCATATTTCCACCAAGCTTCAATTGGAACTCATCTTACTCATCAATTTCTTTCACATCCAACTGGGAGATGCAAGGTAGGCATATCTTGTCTATTAATATAAGGAATTTTATATATGCATTATGAACACTGACTTCTGAATAGAAGCACTGATTTTTGGTTTAGCAATTGGAAAATCCTGAATTTTGCACTCATTATTATTCAGTTTTTGCCGTACATTAGTAGCTATATGACATTTTTTATTTTATACTCATGTCTGTTACCCATGTGAACGGAGAAGCCATAAGGGACTACCTTCTGATTTCACATTTTTCATCCATTTTTTGGGGTATTCAACTAAGCCTAGACGGCAGAATGAACTCTCTAATGTTTGGGAAATCTGTGCTGTTATTTATTGATCCTAAAGAGTGATTTCTATTGGTCAACAATGCTTATGCTTTTTGTAGGAGCCACTGCAATCCCTTTTGGCATCCCTTTATTTGTGCTTTAGAAGGACCGGAGATTATATAACTTAGGATCATTTGACAACATGGTAGTTTTTGAAATAAGCCTGCAAGTAAATAGCATTTTAAAATAAGCCTCATGACAAGTGTAGTAGTTTTTGAAGAGCGAATTCTTTTATCACAGGCCTCTGAAAATGAGATTTAACGCAATGCTCATCCATAGATAATCCTAAACCCTAAACGTGCATTTGAACCTACAAATTATGCATTTCAGATCCCTGCACACTTCACACACTTGCATGAATTCTGATTGTTAGTACAACACAAACGTGTATAAGATTTATTGCTTGTTCAATGCTGTATTGTGCCTTTTGAAGCACAGTTCCTTAAATGTAAATAATATAAGTACAATTTCAGGGTTTACATGTTACGGGATCTTCTAGCATCAGGGAGTGCACATCTGACTTACTCAGGTAGCAGTTGTTCTTTTTGCACTGTAAAGCAAGCAAAGAATTGGTTGACATATAACTTGAAGCAATGATCTTGATGTCTTTGTTCCTTCCTGTTGCAGGCTCGTGCCTGATACCACTGTAGATCTTGCAGAATATGTGAAGAAGTTTTTGGCCGGTCTCCCATCAGCAACTATCATCAGTATAAGTTTGCTTGGGCATGATTATGTTAGTTTACTACAGGAATTGTTGCCTTATCCCACATGTGTTCAAGCATGGATGCTGGTGTCAAGACTGAGCTTTAAGAACGATCCTGTTGTAATGTTACTTCCACTTGATTGTATTTTACAAGGTATTTAGCTACTGTAAACACTGTACAACTCTGATATAAGTGTTAAGCTTATCCATTTTAACTGAACAAGGTAATTTAAAATTTTTCATCACCATCTTCAGATGAGGGTGATGTGAGTACTGGTTCGGGCAGCTTTTTGAACTGTGAGGAACATAGTGAAAAATGGCGTTGTCCATGGGGTTTTACAGTTGTTGATGATGTGGCTCCAGCATTCAAAACAATTTTAGAAGAAAACTACTTGTCAACAATATCTCCTTTTGAAGATACAACACTGAATAGGATGATATGGTGGAAGCGGAGAAAGAACCTTGATCACCGTCTTGATAAATTCCTGAGGTGTGTTCACTACATCGTGATTTCATAAGTTAATTTGCTTTCACTTTGATTTAGGAATGTACACTGCACATTCTGCAATCTTTTCTGTAGTTGAAACAGTATGTGCTCAATGCAACGCTTTGTCCATTCTTTATTAATGAACTCAAACTTTAAAATAGCACTGCTCACGTTGACATCATTGTCTTGGATGGTGGTAATCTTAAAGTTTTAAGAAATTAAATGTTATCTCTTGTGCTATTGTCATATCTCACTAGGAATCTTGAAGAGTCGTGGTTTGGTTCATGGAAATGTCTTCTTCTTGGAGAATGGGTGAACTGCAAAAATTATGACTTGGTGCTTGAGAATCTTGTGAATGATTTAAGATCTAAATGCAAATTGGATGCTAACGAGGGCCTTCTTAAAATTATTCTTGGAGGCTCTAAATATGTGTGTGATGGGAAAACATTGGTTTCTCAACTATGCTCGAAGAAAGACTGCTACATTGCTAAAGTAGGATATTGTGATGAAGCAAAAAAGGGGATATTGTTAAATGCCACCAATGGATTTGGAATGTCGTCTGAGGTTGCTTTTGAGCTGTTAAGCGAGGCATTAAATATGCTGGAAGTGGATGACTCTATGAACAGAGAACCTATAATTCTTGTGTTGGACCATGAGGTGCAGGTTAGTGAATTATTTCTGACTCGCTTACTATGTAGTTATGAATTAATTTTAAGCATTAAGGTCAACTATTTGATGTTCGATGGTACAGCAAATTAATAGAACTCTTCTATGGTTTTAAATTTATTTCAACTCTTGTGAATAGTTGAATATTTGTTTTTATTTCTTTAAAGATTTTATTAACTGAGATTTATGAGCTTACGTTTGACATTTGAAGCGGCAATATTTTCAACAGATTTGACCAAATTGTTTATTCTCAATTCTGTAATTTCTTATTTGCCAGTCCTTAACACATCTGCCAAGCGAAATTTGTGGCTCAGTTTTAAGAAAAACAATAGCTGCAAGCAAATGTCATTTTAACTTATGTTTTCAAAACTGAGCTATGTATGTATTCTTTGTTTTACCTGTTGTCTGATGTGTTTATTTTTACTATTGGCTTCAACAACTCTACTGAAACAGATGCTTCCTTGGGAAAACTTGCCCATTCTACGGAAACAGGAGGTTTATCGCATGCCTTCTGTGAGCTGCATTTCTGCTGTCCTTCACAAAGGCAGCGACAATAAGGAGCAAGTAGGAAGGAATTTAGTGCCCTTTCCTTTGATAGATCCACTGGATGCTTTTTATTTATTAAATCCAGATGGTGATCTTTGTGGCACTCAGACTGAGTTTGAGAATTATTTTAGAGACCAAAACCTGGAGGTAATGTAGAGTTTGAGTTTGATGAGACTACTAGTGAGGAAATATTGCACATTTTTTTATATCCCTGCTAATTCTTTTTTCTATTAGTCTACTTAATATGTTTTCTTTTATCTTTTGTTTTTTACAGGGAAAGGCTGGTTCGAGACCGACCATCAAAGAATTGGCTTCAGCACTGGAAAGTCATGACCTTTTCATATATTTTGGGCATGGAAGTGGTAACATGTTTTTCATAACACTTAGTATATGTGTAATTCCCTGTGGCTCCCTATATTTATATCACTAACTAAAAGTGTTTTTCCAGGAGCTCAGTACATTCCTAGGCAAGAGATTCAGAAACTAGATAAATGTGCTGCTACGCTTCTGATGGGGTGCAGTAGTGGTTCATTGACCTTACCTGGTCAATATGCACCCCAAGGCATTCCCCTGTCATATCTGCTGGCTGGTTCTCCGGCCATTGTTGGCAATCTATGGGAAGTGACAGACAAGGATATCGATCGATTTGGTAAGGCAATGTACGATGCATGGTTGAAAGAAAGATCAGATATGTCATCGGAATGCTGTCAATGCAACTTACTGTCTGAAGAATTTGAAGCCATGAACTTGAAGGGCTGCAAGGGTAGAGCAAAGAGGAAAGCTCCGCAGAAGAAATTACAGTTGGCCGAGAACCAGTCACCTAAGAACTGTGCTCACAGACGCAAAATTGGAGCTTTCATGGGTCAGGCCCGGGAAGTTTGCACTCTTCCTTTCTTGACAGGGGCATCTCCAGTATGTTATGGGGTTCCCACCGGAATTTGGAGGAAAAGGAACATTTAACCGGAGTCACCAATTCAACAGCATTTATATTTTTTAACTTTTATTTTTTATTTATTTTTTCTTGCCTCTTTATAGGGGGCATGCAAAGTGAGGCTTCATTATCTCTTCATTCATCTCTGTCGTTCCACACTCGAGAAGAGCAAAGGAGAATTGTATCCATGTGTAGGAGTTCAATTTGTATATATGTTCTGATAAATGAATGTTGTATACTTAACACTCGAACTATATGTTCTCATCTAATTTCTATTTTTACAATGATCACTCGAACTGCAGTTAAATAATAGTCGCATTGCAGTGTGTGTAACGGTAATAACAGTGTAACATAATGCATTAGTTCAACTTTCATGTTAACAGACAGACTAATAATAATGTCTCAAAGATGTCCATGCACTAAATAATCATTTTTCCTTTTAAAACGCATGAGATAATTTTAGGTTGAATGATTTAGTACATCAAATTTATTAGTTCAATTAGATAAAATATTTTTTACAGGATTATTTTCGTAATCTATGACTTTTTTTGTCCATTATATTCAACAATTTACTAATTTGAAATATTATCTGTTTCATTGAATTATGCCAATTATTACGTAAATAAAAAACACAATGCATTATTTTTTCACTTTATCTTTTTTGTTTGTTATTTTTTTATTTCATTTAAAAAATTATATATAGTACTTATATAAATAAATAAAATCTAAAATTTAAATGAAAAATAAATAACGTAATTATGTGCATTAGGATTGTGATTTTTTTTCACTTGTCCGGTTTTTTTCCAAAATTCAACAATTTACTAATCTGAAATATTATCTGTTCATTAAATTATGTCAATTATTATGTAAATAAAAAACACGAAATGCATTATTTTTCTTTCACTTTTTTGTTGTTATTTTTTATCCCATTTAAAAAATTGTATCGAATACTTATATAAATAAATAAAATCTAATATTTAAAATGAAACATAATTAGCGTACTTACATGCGTTAAGGTTATATTTTCCTACATCACTTGTCGCGCGTAATCTCACTCGTCGCACTTATTTCAAAATTCCAATTAATCTTTTGTTAAAGCTTGTTTCTCCAAAGTTTATTCTGAATAGTTAAATAGTTAGTTAATTATTTAATAATTACTGTACACTTGGCATGTAGCACCTATAATAGAGTGAGAATTACTAACACATTCAAATTTGAATCTCAGGATGAGACCTACCGCGCGTCGCCAACCGAAGGACTCCTTCATTCCGCCGCCACCCACTCCGGTCGACTTCCACCACCGCCAGTACCCTTCCCGCGACTCCGACGTCAGCAGCCGCCCCTCATCCGTCGGCGTCGGCGGACGTCCCACTCTCGATTTCTACAAAGAACGGCAGTTCCAGCAAACGGTGGTTTCCACCATCAACTCCTTCCTCTCCTCGCACAATTTCCCAATCACCTTCAAAACAACCTTCCCCTCTGCCAAAGACATCCTCGAAACCCTAAAATTCCTCCTCTCCCTCCTCGATTTCCCCTCCTCCAAACTCGAAGAGGATCTTCCTTTCCTCCTTAAACGCCTCAATTACCCTTTCAAAATCAACAAATCAATTCTCCGTTCCCCAGCCGCGCCTCACCAATGGCCAAGCTTCCTCGCTCTCATTCACTGGCTAGTTCAGATCGCCAAATTTCACTTCCACATCGCTTCTTCCCCCAAACAGCACAACGCCATCAACCAATACACTGTCAACAGTTACATGCACTACATCCGCGGCGACGACGATGCCGTCGAGGAAGTCGACCGCAGCATCCAGGAGAAGATCCAACACCAGGCTGCCGCGGCCAAGGAACGCCTCGACGAGGCGCGGCGCTCCGTGGCGGAGCTGAATGCTGAGCTGGAGCGGCTCCGGACCTCGCCCTCGCCGAAGGAGGCGCTGGAAAAGGAGAAGGCGATTCTGGAGAACGACGTAAATAAGTTCCACAAGATGATCGATGAGCTGTCTTCGCGGATCGAGCAGGCGGAGAATGTTTTGGCGGAAAAGGAGAAGCAGTTGAAAGCGCAGGAGGCGGAGAGGGAGAAGATCCTCGAGGAGAACGAGGAGCTGAAGCGGCGCGTGGAGACGCAGACCATCAATCCGAGGGACGTGGAGAGGATGAAGAGAGAATTACAGACTGTGGAGAGGGAAACTGCGGAGCTGGAGCATGCGAGAAATGCGTGGGAAGAGAAGATGTGGGAGATCGACACTACTATCTCGCACAAAATCAACGACCTAGAAGCTCTCGCTCTGGACTGTAACCAAGCCCTTAGGAGGTTACATTTTGACCACCATTTTCATTATTCACTGCCATGCTATATTTATTATCAAGGAAATTGTGTGTGATGCTAGCTAACGAATATTGCATTGCAGTGAGTCTTGATTTCTTAGGTCATGTCAATGTTACTGATTGAGTGTGGTTGTAGGTTGAAGATTGGGAATGGAATTCAGTATGTGTTGAATGGCAAGGGGACTACTCCTGCTGAGATAATGGGCATTGATCACAAAATCATGCTGAAACCTGCCCTTATATCCTTTGCTGATGAAATAAAAAAGGTTTCTATGGAAAAACGAGAAGAGTGCACCTCTACTCGGCAGAAGTCCGATCAAAATGCTGCGAGGCTTGAACACAAAAAAAATCAGCTAGAAGCAGTGCAGTTGCGCATTGATGAAGTAAGTGTATTGTTGTATGGCTATGTTTGTCACGTGGTATCTGATGTAATTAGTTTTCATTTGGCTTATGTAATAGTGGATTGAGAATTAGATATGATAAATGATTTGTTTGACATAGATAATAACAAACTTGATATACGGGGATCGTAACACTTATATTAGAAAGTTTAAGTGTTAGCATGCCTTGCATTGATTAGTGTTTTCACTAATTTGGAACTTGCACAGCTAGATAGTTCCGTTGCACTCTGTTGAAATTTCACTGGGTATTGAACTGACGAGTTAACTTTTATTGTGATGACTTCTGTTTCACCTCCATTCTTGTTGCTTGTTGATTAATCTAACAGATGAAAGCTCAACTAAACAAGAAAAAGAAGGAAACACAGGAATACACAAGCGCGTGTTATGCTGAAGCTAATAAAATGTTGGAGGAAGTCAAGTTAAAAGATCATGAAATGGATATAATGGAAAAAGAGGCAGCAGAGGTTCTCAAGGTAATTTCCTTTTTGTGATTATATATTTTAATAATATATTGAATTTGAGATGCTAAGAATCCTTCAAGTTTAGGAGAATGTGTTTGCTGTTGTTGTGTCTCGATGAACTAGGGTTATAACAAATTTCACTATCCACGTCGACAAGTCTGTTTCATTATTTGATACATGTTAAATTTTTGAATGAATACTTATCTAATTTGCTATCCTCTTTCTCACATTGTATTGTTGTGTTTCTATGAACTTTTCTCTTTGAGTTCCTATTCATACCGTGCACCTGAACGAGTGTTTTTGTGTAAGTATTTTGAACGCATAATAGTTGCTATGTTCATCTTCTAGCTTCTTCGGCATTATTTAATGCTTAGTTCGTGTTGATGGTCTTTGTGGAAGTACTTTGAGTGAAGAGGGGAACTGCTCTTGCATGATGTTGAATCCATTAATACATTCATTTTGAGACTTAGCTTTCGTGTGCGTTGTTCTAGATGATCCTAGGGACATCAAGCCGTTTTTGGTATAAACACAACATATTTTTAAATTTGAATGTAGTGTGTGATTTATGTGACGATACCTTATCTAATGAACTTCCATTTTCGTCAAGACTTCCCAATTGAAGTTGCAGAAAGCGATTAAACAAAGTGAAGAAGAAATTCAAGTGCGTGCTGGTGAACTCTTTAAGTTGGTTGATTCAGTCTCTAAGTTCAAAGAACATGTGGGGTCTAAAATTTCAGAGATGAGGAGGGATCTATCAGAAACAGCAGCTGCTGTCTCAATTGCTGTAGGGGGACATTTGGAGAAAAAAATGAGACTTCATCAGTGATACGAATGATTTGACAATTTTGTACAGAAAGTTATATGTCGACTAGTCTTTATAAAGTCAAGGATCTAACAAGGTTTTTCATTTAATTTCTGTAATTTTTTCCCCTTTTGTTTTTGTACAGAAAGTTCTGTGTGGAGAAAACGATGGACCGCTGCAAATCATCAATGTTAGCCATTTGATCAATTTGATATCATAGGTCTTTTCACACCCATTACCTCTTTCCAAGCGATTTCTTGTTTTATCGATTTCTGGTAGTCAGATTGTGTCACCTGCTGCCTTTTCTCGGGCAATCTTTCCAACATTGACAACCTCCATTGAAAAATCTATAAATGTTACTAGTTTGTAAGTTCCTCGTGCGGAAAAGTAACTGCTGTAATTTGATTTTTTTGTATCGTGAAAATAAGAAATAAGAAAAGGAACAATTGGTAGGAATGTCTCAAATACGATGCTTATGTTATGGGTGATAAAAATGTTACGAGGAGATTTCCTGCTTGAGTGTGTGTAGAGCCATTCGCACTAGGAACATATTGAGATTTCAAGCCTGAAATCATGGTCTGTCATATTTGATTTAAAACAAACAATTACAAAAAAAGGGGTTATATGTTTTTTATCTCTCAACTTTTTAGTAAAAATTGGAAGTAGTCATTCCTTAAAACTTCAGAACTGCGTGAATTTAGTTCTTTCAAGCAAAGTTTGTTACGTTTATTTAACGTTTCAAATGCATTTTATGATAATATTTGAGATATTTATACCGTTTGACACATTTTGACTTCAATATTAGCTAAGAAAATATCATGAAATGCATTTGAAATGTCAAATAAACTTAAGAAAATAAACTAAATCCACACAATATTGAAGTTGAGGAACTAAATTGAACCAAAGTTTCGAAGAGGGACTAATGTCAATTTTCACATAAAGTTGAAAGACCAAAAACATATTTAACAAAAAAAAAAGTAGCGTTGATCAGTCTAAATTGTCTAGACTTTATTGGTTTGGAGTTCGTCAGGTATCTGATCTCCGTTCAGGTATCTGATTTGAGCCGTTGTTAGTTTAAACCCTAATTTAGACCTTAGTTCGGAAGATGTCTTCTCTGTGAATGGATGATCCGGTTGTTGAGCAGTTACGAATGGATGGTCCAGTAGATGAGCAGCAGAAGATGTCTTTGTGAATGGATGATCCGGTTGTTGAGCAATTACGAATGGATGGTCCAGTAGATGAGCAGCAGTTGGGCGTTTGTTTGGGTTAAGTTGTAAGCATTTAAGAATGAAATCTCGGGCATTTATGGATAGGGATTCCGGAACTAGTGGAAGTTCACCCCTGCCAATTCGAACTACTGCTTGCTTCTGGTTGTAACAAATGAAAAGTATTTTGAGGGTTAGACAATGAATCTAGGAATATAGAAATGAAGATAAAGAAAAGACGATAGTAAAGATTGTAAAGTATCAGACATACCGGTTCCAAATGAGAGTAAGGAGGTTGACGAGTCAACATCTCTAACACTGTGCATCCTAAACTCCATATATCTGCTGCTAACCCATATCCACCACTCCTCAAGTTGACAACCTATGATCCAACAATTCAAACTCATTATAGGCACATTACGAAACTTCAAATGATTGAAAATGGTGATTGTGAATCTAGTGAGGACAATTGGTATAAATGCTAAACTAAATTATACGACCAATTCAGGGAGAGAGACAAACCTCAGGGGCCATCCAGTACAGGGAGCCTCCAATTGATTTAACATCATTTAACTTGGTAACCTACAAAGCAAAAAGACCAACAATATAATTGCAAGTAGTTAACATCTGGAATTTGCTACGATAAGATGTTGACTTCAGAAAGTGGGTTTTGCTTACAGTACCTTTGCCAAACCAAAATCTGCAAGCTTGACGGACCCGGTTGCATCAACCAGTATATTGGCACACTTGATGTCCCTTGTAATTTGAATGAAATAAAAATTAGAATGTAGCAAGTCCAAGTAAATTAAAAAGTATCTCTCTCATCTATTTCCTACCATTGCATCCAAATTTAAGAATGTGATTTACATACTCGTTTAGAGAGGATATCAATAGAATCTTCATGATACAAAAGAAAAAATCAAAATGTTTCCAAGTAAGCAATTTTTTTACACTGGCTACAACAGTTGAATTGCATCAAGATATAAACCTCACTCATGTTACCTGTGAACCACATTAAGATCATGAAGATACTTCAAGCCGCTTAAAATTTGCCTTGTATATGCAGAAACTTGAGAGTCCATTAAATGATACTTTTTATAGAAAACTGCCAATGATCCTTTTGTTACAATCTCGAGGAAGATATACAGCTTATCATTATCCTGAGAAATAATGGAATGTAAATACCAATAATAATAAAGAGAAGAGAAAATAGTTGAAATGCAATTACTCTTAATACAATCAGGTAAAAAATAGTTCAGGATAATCACCTAAACAATGACACAAAAGCAAGTCATGTACAGACGAAAGTACAAGTAATCGTACAAGAAATCATCCTTATATTTCAGAAGGAATTCATATATATATATATATATATATACTCTAATGGACGATCTATTACATCATTTAAACATGAAAATTTTACGAGAGTGGTATTAACTCTGTAAAACTGCTAAGGGTGAAGGATTTAGTAAGAAGAGAAAAACTTAGCAATCTAAAAGAAAAAACATCATGGGGCAACTTTTATATGCGTTTGCAGTTTTAAACTCAATCAGACTCGTACAACTTCAAAGATATCAAAACAAACACATTTGATGAACTTGCACTATGCATTGATAAACAGAAAAATACTTTAACCCCTCCCCTTGGCATCTGATTCCCTCCTTTTTTCTAATTATAAAATAAAGCTATGTCGTTTGACACCCGTGACCATTCATCTTTGTAAATAACAATTAGCATGTACTTCTGTACATTTGCCTCAATGTTCAAGAGGCTTAATGAACCAAAAAATTTCAGCCAAATAAATGCTTGGTAAATGTACATAATGACTATTTACATTATTCATTCCTAAAAGTGTGAGTATTCTTTCCCAAATACCATAATCATATTCAGGGGAGCAAAGAGAGACTGTTAAATAATAAGTATGGATGCATGTTTGGATAAAACACACTAAACAAGCCTAACGTCCCCACTATTAAATCTGCCCTACACATGAATTATAATAGACTTGCCAGCTAGAAAGCAACATACCTTGTCTGTGCCTAGATATCGAACGATGTTGTCATGCCGGAGCTGACTCAAAAGAGATATTTCCTGAATGGAAGGCCAAAAATATTCATATATAATCAAATCAAATGCTTCTGTAAAAGTTAGAAAAGAATACATAATATATTAACAGGTTTGATGAGAAAACAAGTTATATACCGAATCCTCTCACCTGCTGAAGTTGGAAAATGCATTGTTTGCCATGCCTTCTATCATCCAGCAAAGACACCTCCTTTGCAGCAAAAAAGAATCCATCTCTGAAAACAAAACCAGAAGGAAACGGATGACTAACTAAATCGTCTATGTTCAGTGGTGTGAAATAAAAATAATCGGAGTCCTTTGTAAAGTCTTTATCAGTTAGGGGTGAAGAAGAATTTCATAACTAGATTCTCCGTAGATAATGTCCTCAATCACAGATAAGTAATAGTATCTTAAAAAATGCTTCGATACAAGTTATTAATTTTCAATGGAATGTATGTACGCGGAATAAAATGTTTCTTGGATGTTATGATTCTACATTCTAGACATGTACATGATGTATACATACATATAGGTGTATTGGGTGAGAAAAGCTTTTGTGTTATAGTAAATTTCAACCATAATATAAGTGAATTGGATAAATCGTTAATAAATACACTCACGGTAAAAATCACATTTAATTTTAACCTTTCATAGTTGATTTAATTGCTATGTAAACCTGTTAAATAACATGAATTTGTATTTTCAAGACTATTTAGAAGTGAAACAGTGTTTATAGCATTTATACAAAAACTTCTATATGTGTAACAAAATAAAAAATAATAATTGATATAATTATTGTAATATAGTAAATCAAGATAATTAGATTATTTTTAGGTACATAATTAATTAAATTAAACAATATATTTATGATTTTATATAAATATGGTAATAACATATAAATTATTTTTAAGTATTATGAAAATTATTTTTATTGTTTTTAACATATTAACCTTAAATTTTGTATTTTTCTAAAAAATATTTTGTATTTTTAATACCTACTTAATTTATTTTTAATACATATTTTTTATTATAGATATATTACAAAAATAAATTATAGTACAATTATTAAAAATGACTGAATTAAAATGTAAAAGTAAATTATATTATATTTTAAAGTAAATTATTGTATTGAAAAGTAAGAACAATATTAAAAGTAATATAAATCATTCACAACCATTGAAAATTAAAAAAAAATACTTATTATATTAATAACATATAATAAGAAATACAACATTTAATTGAGTTGCATACTTGAAAATAATCTAATTAAGTTAATTTGAAAAAAAAAAAAATCACCGTTTCAATAATTGTTTTTATTTTGTCAGTTATGTCAATATTAAACTACTTATAATAACAAAGCCTTAAAGACTGAAAAAAGTATTTAAAAGTAACGATCTTTCTGTGAGGTCTACTTGTATAATTAATAACAAATTAAAAATTTATATAAAATAAAAATATTATATGATATTTAATTAAATTTAAAATACATATTGTTCTCCTAAATAAAATTCTTTATTTTATCAATCACGCCAGTTTTAAACTAACGGTTAATTTTACGAATTGAAAAACACTAAAAAAAGTGTTAGTATGATTTAAATCTGACAAAAAAACAAAAATACATTAACATAAATTAAACACGAATTTAGCAATATTAATTCGCGGATGAAAATTAAAAATATTTTTAACTGCTAACTGTAAGGTTTCGTCCTTATATGGGCCAAATTAGGTTAAGGGTGTGTTTCTTTGAATGTATGAATTTGGAGGAAAATGTGAAGATGGATTTGTGTGATATGAATAAATGAATTTGTGTGTTTTTTTTAGTGAATTTATAGGATGGAGTAAGTGGATTTCGAGATAAATTCTATAAAGATTTAATTGATATGATAGATAAGATAAATTGTAAAGATAGATAGAATTAAAAAATTATCAAAATACCCTTGATAGAAAAAGAGAATGATTTTGTAATTTGATGTTATAAAAATAATTGCAAATAATTAATACGAATTAAAAATATTAAAATTATATGAAATTTTAAAATAAAAAGATTTAAATTTGTATGAATGTAAAAAAATGTATACAATTAAATTTTAAAAAAAAGTTATACGATTCAATTTTAAACAAAATTATACAAAAAAAATGTTAAAAAACAAAACAAAACACACACGACCAATGTCATTCTCCTCTTTGCACGGTTACGTAACCAGTGCCACACACACAATGGACCCGGTGCATATACCCTTGAATGCACCATCATTCCTCTGCCACATGTACGAGCTTCATCCCCCACCACCTCCTCCACAGCCCACCACCTCCTTCATCTTCTTCCCCCACCACACCCCAACACCTCCTTCATCTTCGTCGCCAACGACCCACCACAGTGCCATTTTGCTGCATTCAAAAGTCCACGCTACTTTCTTTCCGCTAGTGCATTCAATTCACACACATCCTATTATTGTTTCCCAAATTTTAGAAGTAAAACCAGCACTCACCTTCAAACGATTCCGTAATGTTATATGAAATATAAGCAAATTATCTCAGTTTTGAGTGGATGGATTAAACCATCAATCCTCAAATTTGCACTCTTATTTCATTGTATATCGCATAAAAAGGAACACGCTTTTTGCATGAAATTTGTGCTTGCAAATTCACTTAAAAAGTACAATCGGATGAAACTAACAGTGCGTAAAGCTTATCCTATCTAGTAGAAAAAGTAAGAGATCATTCATTTATACTATATTTAGAAAATAAAAATACTCTTTTAATAAAGTAACTATTTATTAATAATTTTTACATGTTTGGAACTTAAGCGTCGAAAAAGACAAAAAAAAATGTTTATTGTTATTTTAGGCATAAATTGATTTATAAATATTTTGTTATATAATTTTGAAAAAAAATGATGATTTAAAATTTGTGGTAAGAGAATAATTGATAAGGAAATGAGGAGAAAAGAGAATACAAACTCTGAGATGGCTTCATAGACTGTGCCGAAGGAGCCCTTCCCTAACATCTCACCCTTCTGCCATGACCCCTCCACATACCACGCCTCTTTCAATTCCGCTTCAGAATCAGTTTCAGCTTCAGCTGCTGTTTCGGCACCAACCTTGCTGCTGATGGCATTATCCACGGCCGAAGAAAAACCGTGGAGAGGAGCGGGATTTGGTGCAACCCTACTCCTTATTGCATCGTCCACCGCCCAACGGATACTATGAACAGTGTCCTGTGTTTCGAAATTTGGCGCAGTGCTACTCTTGATGCCATTCTCCACTGCCCAACCGAATCCATGGACAGAGGATATTTCAGAATTCGACGCAATCGTACTCCTTACGGCGCTGTCCACTGCCCAACCAAATCCATGGACGCGGCCTTCTCCGTTTCCCGAAATCGAATCACTACTACTCTTAATCGCCGCGTCAATTCTTCCAGTTGCACTATCCATTTGTCAAGTGAAATAATGTAATGTAATTTGTGTGTTTGCGCGTGCCCTAACTTAGGGCGCAAACACACAGACACACACATTATATAGAGAGAGTGAGAGAAGGTGAATTATGAGTTGAGTTGAGTAGCTGCGAGGCAAATGCAAGAGTTGGAATAGAGACAGTGAAGTCTTTGTTCCTTCTGTGATGTTCTTCCACACGCGTATACACACTATTTCTTTTTTCCTTCCATCTTTTCTAATTTTATTCATTATTTTATTAAGTATATATGTATTATTTTTGTGTTATATAAAATACTACAAAATTTGAGATTGATAAACTATAACAATAACTTTATTAATTTTTTTAATTTTTGAAAAATCTATACAAAACAGTTTGCACTAAAAGGAATAAGTTGAATTTATTAAATAATAAGTCTGGCTAATTTGCTTCTTACAGATATAATATTAACAGATTATTGTTTAAACTGAATTTAATAATGCTAAAAAGTAACAAAGGGGTTTCTAGATCGATATGTAAGAATGTGCATTGAAACATCATAGAATTTTGAATATTAAGGGTTGGGTGAATGAAGGTTCCAAGTGTGTTTCACATGCAGAATCCATTTGATCTATTTATATTATATAAAAATACAAACACCCCGTTGTAATAGAAACTTAAGTTTAAAATTAACATTTTAAGACCAGAGTTAAGAAGGTTCCCACTTTCCCAAAGACTACAGTCAGGTCAATAAATTGTTTTTTAATGAAAGTTTTTTCCAAAAAAAAAAAAAATTCTAAAAACAGATTAATTTCTCACATATTTAAGTGAATGTTCCAGCCTAGACTGATGTCATTTAAAAAATGATTTGGTGTGATTCGTGTACCAAGTTATAACTTAAAATATATCTGTCACCGAATTAGGGTTAAGATCATGAATTTAATTACTTTATGGGCATGATTCTAAATGTTTTTTTTTTTTTTATATTTATATGGCTGTAATAGTGAATCATTGATCTAATTACTTTGTTATCTTACATCATAAATTTATTTTTTGTATTTTATAAATTTATATATTAATATTTATCATTATAAAAATTAATTTTATTGAATAATGAAACAATAAATATAAAGTGGATAATTATAAATAGTATAATATTTAAATTATGACAGCTCAAAACACTATTATATGATGTGAATAGCATTTCGAAACGTTATTATTTACATTAAAACTGTTTTTTAACCACGATATGATATCAATTTTAGCTGTCATAATTTATATTAAGAATCATCCTAGTATTTATGGTGAGTAATTTGTTTAAAAATCAATAGAAAAAGCTGTATTTATAAAGGTTAAATAAATAAATAAATATTTACAATATATATAGAGACATGAAATTGAATTGATTTGGACCAAATCTTCTAAATAATCTCTTTTTATTTGTATTGGGAGCCAACTTTGACTTTTCTTAATATATTACTGTATTTTATTAATTTAATCTATAAGTAAATAAAGATGTTATTGTGTACATGTATTTGTATCTTTTAAATATGTGTGATATTATATTAGTAGGTGATAATATTGTAATGTTATTAAATTAATATATAAATAAAAATTATATTTATTAAAAATAAAGTGAAACATATAACCATTAATAAATAAAAAAGAAAATAAACAGAGATAACCAAATTTATAAAAAATTGTAAAAACAATGATCAATTTTTTAAAATTTAATAAATTATTATATTTAAATGATAAAATTGATATTTTGAGATGTTGATAAAAAAAAATCTTTTTTAAATATCATTATAGATGTCGGATGTTTTGATGGTTGTTTTGAAAATGTTACATTATATCTTCTTATGATACAAATTGTGACAATTTTTAAAATTATCATACACATAATTTATGATGATTAAAACTATCATATCTGTAAAAGATAATAATCGTTATTTATATTGGTTTTTTTGTGAATCAATAACTTATTTCTTATGATCTAAAGTATTCAAACAGTAGAAATAATTAAGGAAGTGTTAGGAGATGGAGAACACTACGCTAAAGAACATCGTAAATAAGTTGATAAAGAAAAATGATGAGTTGTTTATGCATGTCGAGCAAACGGAGAAGGTTTTTGTAAAAGAAAATGATAAGTATAAATGTGTTATTTTTAAGATAATAATTATTTTATTTTAAAACATGAATTGAAATATGATTTAAACATTGCTTTTGCTATGGATAATAGTTATATAAATTATTTTCAAAGATTTCTGCATTAATTAATCAATCATGAATGAATTGTTTTTTAGTATTTCAAAATCTTTTACATTTAAATATTTGCAATATGATTAATTTCTAAAATTAATTAATTTTATTAATAATTTCAAATTTCTTTAATTGTAAATGAAATTTAAAAAAATATATAAAATTTCAAAACCCATATATTTTTAAAAGATAGATTTCAAATAAATAAATTATTGAAAATAATTTTCATTATTATTAACTAGTACACAGACACTATTGTGCATGTGTGTAATTTTTTAAATATAAATTATAGTATGTTAGTAGGTGATAATAATGTTATTAAGTTAATATATAAAATAAATTTATATTTACTAAAAATAAAGTAAAATAAATAGAAAAATTATTTGTTGATGAATAAAAAAAATAAAAAAAGATAAAAAGGTTTATAAAAAATAGATAAAAATAATCATTAATTTTTAAAAATTTAATAAATAATTATATTATAAAGGATATAATCGATATATTATGAAATGTGGATATAAAAGAATGAATATCTAGATATTAATATTATTATTATTATTATTGTTTTCAATAATTATACTTTGTTTAACCTTTTTAATAAATATTATTTTGCGAAAAAAGTTAACCATAAAATACCTTTTTCATTTTTAATTAACTCTTCTCATCGTTTTTTCGTAGTTTCTATAGATAAAAAAGGAAGCAGCATATAAATAAGAAAAACAAAGTAATTAGTGAAAGAAAAAAAAAAAGGTTAGCATAGAAAAGGGTTTTTTCTGGTGGGTAAGGAAACAAGGTAGGAGTTAGAGAGCAAGGGTTTTCGTAAGGCAATAAACGGTGGTAGCCGTGGAGTGCAGTGCTGACGCCGATGGGGAACACGGCGGTGGAAAAGACGGAGGAAGTACTCCGCAACGAGATCGATGAGCTTCTTCGCAAACAGCGCGAGGTTTTCTTTCTGTCTCTACACAGATATCTTAAATGTGTTCGATTCTTTCTAATGTTGGTTGATTTTTGTAGATTACGGAGAGGCTTCGAGATCCTCGTGGCCTCCGCAGAGGTGCCTTGGCGGGTCCTGCCCTTCGAACTAATGGTGGTGTTCGCCAAAGACCCTTCATTCGCTCTGTTAGTATTTCTGAATTTCACTCTCTCATTAGGGTTCTTTCTCAAATATTTGAAAAGATTAATATCATGGTGTTAGATTTAATTGTGTTGGCACTTTTAATTTACTGTTCAGGGAGACAGGAATGATTCTGAAGATCAACCTCCTGCGAAACGACGGCTTTCATCCGCTGTGGTTAAGGTGTTGTTACTTATTTCTTGAATCTGGTTGTGTATGCTTGGTACTTTTGATTTTTAAGTTATTTTTTTCTCTCGTTTTTCTGGGGCTTTGTTTGCCCATATTCGATTGTTGATAATATATGAATATATGAGAAGTGGGTGGGTCTGTTGCTTCAAAATTCATTGTTGTCGTGGGCCTCCCCCTGTACATCATTCTTCCACAAGGGGAATACAGGATGTGTTTTTAACTAAAGGTGTGTTTGCGAATGAAGGTGGATGATGGCGAGTTGCCTGAAGATGCTGATGCGGGACAGGATGGAAAGGAGAAGGGTTCAGCTGTTGAAGGTGTGAATGGGACCGGTGCAGTGGTCCAGAGTGATAGAAACCTCTTCAATTCTCACCAAAGTGGATGGTCTAAGAGAGATGGCAATCAAAGAACTTCCAAGGCGGTAAAGAGAAATGTGTTTTCTTCCATGTCAGGTTGTATATCTAAAAATTGTTGGTCTAAAGTTGTATATCTAAAACTTTAGCCGGTTGTCCATGTCAGGTTTCTGATATTCCCACCGCGGAACATGTTCCTAGGGTACTGCCAAAGAATGAGGATCCCAGTTTGGTTAATAGGAATAAAAGAATGTTGGGTCAGCTTCTGGGAACTCTGGAGGTATGTTAAATTAGTTGCTTGGTTTTAGGACATCTCTAAGATCAGCTCTGTAGTTTATATATAGTGCACATTTAAATTCTCTCACTTATCGCTTTCTCTCAATAAATGCTTTTAACTTGAATTTTCTGTCTCACACTGTTTTAGTGTCACTTTTAACGTTCTTACGAGTGTTTTTCCGTTATGTAAGCAGGTGTCTCTGATTTATTCATCAACTCCATTTGTTCACATTATTATTTCTATATTTTACATGTCCTTTATTCTGAACTATTTCAGAAATTCAGAAAGGAAGACATGCAACTCTCGGGAACAGAGGCATACATGCGAAGATCCAATTCCTTGCAAAGAGTAAGTTCATGTCCATTCTCCTGTTAAGATGCAGTACCCAATGCCATCACTGACTATAAATATAATAACGTCCTTGAAAAAAAATTCAGTGAGCCTATCTTGTTTACAAGGTTATGTATAATTTTGAACTATACCTTTGGATAAATTGTGACTATCACCTTTGTTAATAGCAATATGAATTGATATTTTATAAAAAAGCTTACTGAAACATTTTGATGAATGAATATTTTTAGATCTTTTTGTGTTAGATAAATGCTCATTTTGAATGTTCCTAATACGTGGAATTTGTGGAATCTGTATACTGTCAACTGGGTCTTGTTATGTTTTCATCTTTTATTAAGCCACTGCCTTGCATTTATAGTGGGACATCTAAGTGTGTTCATGTCTTATTATAAGACTTAGAAATACATATTTATCTTTTATTAAGTCATCCCCTTGCATTGATAACCGCAGCATATCTAGGTTGATCATATGTAAGTCAATTTTAAATAATGCTTTCTATTATTTGTTTCTCTTTATTTCTGTCATATGCATGAAATTAATGTTGCCGTTGGCCAACTCAGATTATTGTACCCAGTTGCAGTTTCCCTCCTTAATCTATTGACCTTATATCAAATTTTCACCCAGCCTAATCTAATTTGCCATCAATCTTAGTGGTTAGTGACAGTATATGATACGTAGATGACTAGCGGTTGGGATTATAATGCCTGCTAATTGAATGGACAAGTTTTACGTGGTCCAAAGTCCCAAAAAAGGCTGTTACAACTTCTTTTAATGGAAACGCGTACATTCATGTGACTGTGATATGTACCTGAAAATGTAGTCAGAGTTATTGATTAACTTAAGTTCCAATTTGGTTGTCCAAGGCTAAAATTAACGAAGTAGTCAATCAGTGACTAGATTGGGGTGCAACGTGCCATCATATAATTATATGAGGGATTTTTCAATGCAATATTTTATGTTGTGACAATTTCAAGCTCTCTGAGCAACATGTCAAGCACTGAATTTTTCTTGCCACTTTGTCTTCTCTCTCACTTATAATAGCATCCGAACCTTCAGAATAATCTCATATACCTTGAAATTATTTCCTAGGCGGAGCAAAGGGCACGTGAAGAAAGTGAAAGGCTTAGGAAAGAAGAGCGTGAGCAGATTGCTGAAAATCGAAGGAGAGACTTGGTTAGCTTTCGATGATTACTATTATTTTTCTATTCATAATAGTCAACAAAGTTTCATGTTGATCCTCACTAACTAATATATTGTTTCCTTTATTCTCATCAGACCCTTAGGGCTCGTGTGTCTGCTAAGACAGAAGAAAAGAAATTGGAGTTGCTGTTTCTTCGCTGGAGTGAGCATCATAAAAGACTAAGCAATTTTATAAGGTTTGCCCTATTCAATTGTAAACTAATGAGGCATGAGTATCATGTAGTATCTTCCAATCTGGTCTAGTTATATCTGACATCAAATCATGTATACTATGCAGGTTGTTTTTAATTTTGGTCCAAAAGTGTCCATATTCACATTTTACTCAGACGAAGATAAGTTTCTATTCATGTGCAGTGTAGTGTTGACTCAACTTGATGACTGGATGTTTCCTGCTAATGGCAGGATTTTAGATAGACATGTGAAAGTTTTTATTTGAACCTTTGATTGATTGTTGCATGTATTTTTGTAGGACTAAAGCAGAACCTCCAATCTACTACTTGCCTAACAAGCCCTTGGATGAAGATCCAACGTCACTTGAGAAGCGCAAAGAAGAGGTTGACAAATTTAGACATTCAATTTCTCTTGGTCTTCATCTTAAAACATGATTTTGGAACACCATGTACAGCGAACCAGGATTGACCTGTTAAATCTCAAATAATGATGTTATTTATTGTTGTTAAATTGGGGTTTACGAGTGCTTGCTCACTATCGCACTAGATTCAGGTTTATGGTATTTTATAACATATCTTATTTCTTCTTGGTAATATGTATGTATACCTTTTTCAATCTGCAGGCATTCCTGGAATGGAAGAATGCAAGAAGAGAGGAAGTGTCTGAGTACCAGAAACAGATTAGGGAGCAGTACCTTGGCAATGTTGAGAAGGAATTGGAGAGATGGCAGAATGCAAGGAACGCAAGGAAAGCAAACAATGACCAGAATTTACAGGAGACTATGGACAAAGAGTTGGATACTCATAGGCTGGAGCATGGTCCCAAGAAAAGAAAGATCCCAGGTGGAAACAATAATGAAGATGATGATGATGATGTGGAAGATATAAATGTGGGAGAGGATGACATGATGGATGATGAATTAGACGATGACTCTGGTAGGAGGATTGATGAAACAACAAAGTCGGAAGCAGGTAAGGCCATTGCAGATCCTGCACCTGATGCCGACAATGCGGAAGGGAAGTGATCATGCACAAGGTCACAATTTTCGTTAGTTCTGAGTTATATAATTTTTTAGTTTATACCTTGCTATTTTAAGCTTACTTATTTGGACTTGCAGCCTTTCTATTTTCTGGTATTAACCTGAACTTTATCACTTGTTCTCTTTCTACTGTTAACACCCTTTGGAGAATTAGATTAATGCTCATCATGTTTGTCGGGTTTGTGCCCTTAACGAGCAAACTTAGCATGCATTCATTTCAATTCAAATCGCGTTCCTTTTCATCTGGCCTTAATATTTTACAGGGAGCAATAAACTAAAACTAGGGACGAGAATATTTTTTGTAACGAGTTTTTTCTAGATGTATTTGGGTATTAATCTTGATAAAGTATCTGCAAATATTTAGTTGTAGGTAGGCATGAATTCGATATTTGAATTACAAATATAAATTAGGGAACTGAGACAAGTCGTGTCAGAATTTGATTCTGTTGAAGTGTGACGAGCTTTACGTTATTCATGTTCCAATGGTTCGAGTTGGTTTAAAATTATAATTATAATTTTGGTTTTGGTTTGATTTTTCATACAAAAATAAAATTGATATAAAATTAACCATGTAAATTTAATAATTGCGTGTGTGTGTGTGTGTGTATATATATATATATA
>Ga0214543_1000450_pt1 | contig 68135 bp, 25 predicted proteins | sample CNSS2metaG_FD_160094 | JGI IMG/M metagenome (GOLD analysis project Ga0214543, IMG submission 160094) | Root nodule microbial communities from cowpea collected in UCLA plant growth center, Los Angeles, California, USA - CNSS2 | ecosystem: Host-associated > Plants > Roots > Nodule | place: USA... | reverse complement strand
AAAGAAAATTTGTATTCACAAATCACAATTATCACAATGCAAAACATAACAAAATTCATATAACTTTAATTAAATAAGCAACACTATATAAATTCAAAATTTTAAAAAAATTTATCATAGGCAGTAGAAAACATAAAATCCCTAAATTTCATAATTAAGGGTTATAATAATTTGGGAAAAATTATAATTAAGGTTCATACAAATTTCATAAAACAATCTCTAAAATCAAAATTAGGGTTTATACTCATTTGGAATAAACTTAATTTGGGAGAAACATCCTAAAAAGAATTGTAAATTTAACATATATAAATTATAATAAGATACTAACCTTGATATGTGAGAAATCATCGGAGAATTTATACTTCAATCTCAATCAATGTGTTCCCCAATCTCTATTTTCTAATCTATTTCTTTGTATTTATTTCTTTTCACACATTTTTATGATAATTTACATTATAGAAAGTTCTTATAGATAGAAAAAGAAATTCTAATCTCTTTTATAAATCAATATCTCCATTAAACTTTTTATTTTATCTTTTATTATAATTTTTCATAATATAAACTTAATATAAATAATAATATATAAATATAATTTTAAAAAATAAAAAAAAATATATAAAAAAAATAAATTTCAAAACTTTTTGGGGAGTCGTGGCTCCCCCCTAACATCGAGTAGGTCCGCCGTTGTAGGGATGTCAACGGGGTGGGTAGGGTACGAATAGTAACTCCCTCGTACCCTACCCGCTGGATAAATATTCGCCCCGTACCCGTACCCATATCCGTCGAGTATTCGTCATGCGAGTACCCGCCTATTTTTTCATATTCGCGGGTATCCACGGGTATCCGCAGGTATTTACAAAAATATTGAAAAAAACAAATATTTAATCATAACTAGTGCTCAGATCAACAAACCCACTTTCTTTGGTTGATTCCTGAAAAACAAACAAATAAAAAATCGCTAACAATTTATATTGTAATTTATTTTTGAATGAAATATTAAAAAAATTACTAACTTCATCCATGTCCACATCTTGCAACATTGTATAAAGTTTCATGTTGTCCAAATTTAATCTAGAAGAGCCTGAAAACGTAAGAAGTTCATTAAAAATTTATAACAATCACTTAATTAAAATATCTAAATAAAAATGTTAATTTCATTACCTTCCATGTTGGTCCATAACTAGTCTTGGAAACACATCAATGCCTCCCCAGTATCTAGAAGCAACTCCGATGTGGAGTAAGAATCCGACCACCATTACTGAATGAAGACTTATAATGTTTTTTATTAATATATATATATATATATATATATATATATATAGGAGGATATTTTTGTGAATTAAAGTTTAGCGGGTACGGGTATCCACGGGTACGGATACTATGATATCAGTACCCGCGCCGTTAACATGTGGGTATCAAAAATACCCGTACCTGCGGGTAGCGGGTATCCATTTTTAATATTCGTTTTCTACGCGTTGCGGGTTTTATCCGCGGATATCCGCGGGTACGAATTTTTTTGACATCCCTACCAATGGGTATCAAACTTTTGTCTCAACCCATCCCCATCCCCACCGAGTAACAAGTATAATCTCGTACTCATACCCGTACCCGTTTTATTACTACTTCAATATTAATTTTAATTAATTTTTATAAAATAGAAAAAAAATTACGGTAAAGGAACCATAATATTATCTAATATTAAATATTAGGAAGATGGTTGTTTCTTCAATATAAAATACTTTGAAATAAATTATAATTGTTTACATTTTATATTAGAATACCAAATAAAGTTTCATGATAAACAAAACATTTATTAAATTTGCAAACATGAATGAAACCTAGTTAATAAAATTTAAAAATGTTTTTAAAAAGGTATAAAAGGAAAACAAATATTCAAATTAAAATATATTTTAAATGTTTGTTTACTTCAATTTTTTAAATTCAAAAGAATCTATTTTTTATACACTAATAAAATTTATAATACATCACTTGATCAAAATGACACAAAGAACAAATAATAAAAGTTAAATATAGATTTTGTATCTTTTGAACTCCAATATATGTTGGATGGTGATAAAAAATATTCATGGAAATTACATTAAATTTTTATATTGTAATAAATAAAATTTATTTATACAATTATAGTGAAAAAATTACATTATGATTGATAATGAGTTAGAGAATATAAAATAATTAGATAAAATATATCGAAATATTATTCTACATGATGAAAATAAACAACAAATAAAAATATTAAAAAATTAATGTGTGTCTTATAAACAATTTGAGAGAATATTGAAAGAAATCGCACAAAGAAAAATAAATATATAATTAAAGGTATGATAAGATGAAAAATATATTGAAGATCTAAGAAAACTTTTCAAATATCAACATATATACTCAATTGTTGAGAAATAACAAAAAATGATTTAACGAAACAAAAAAGTTCTTCAAATAAAACAAAAAGTAATAATAATAAGTAATTTTTTTTATATTACCTAGTAAATGAGAGGTTTATGTTATTAAACACTTAAATTGAGAGTATTAAACATTCTCATGTATGAAAATATACAATAAATAAAAATATTCAAATGTGAGATATAAAAAAAATTTAATTGACGTACATCATTTTAACATAATTACTTAAAGTTTATGATAAAATGAAAAATATATTGGAGATGCGAATGAATTTAATGACAAACCAAATAATTAGAATATATATATATATATACACGTTACTTAATTAATTATGAATATTTTAATAATTTAAACGGTAACAGAGATATGGCGGGATATATACATTCTCATACCCAATTGAAAAAGTCATGATTCTCCATACCCATACCTAGTCAATATGGAAATTTTTCGTCAAAACGGGAATGAGTTCAGACAATACGTACCAGGATAAATTTATTTGTCATCTCTAAATTTCGTTCAAGTAGTGTATTATGATTTTTATTAGTGTATAAAAAAAATATTTAGTTAGAATTTAGAGAAAAAAAATAGAAGGACATTTAAATATTTTATAACTTAGATACTCGTTTTTTTTTTATATAATTGTTTAAAACTATATTTTAATTTTATCAGTTTTATTTTATTAATATTTGTAATCTTAATAAATATTTTGAGTTTTACAAAATAAAAGATATATACGATTATAATTTATTTATAAATATTTACATTAAAAAATAAAAATATATTAAATATTTGATGATACACTTTTTCTTTATCATATTTTTTATTTTTTAAAAAAATAATTAATTAATATTAAAATCGTTCATCCATATCTATCTCCCATACTAATTTGAACTACGATAAATAAATTTATCTTTTATGAAACTTGCAATATGGAAATCGATTTGTATCAAATCTTAATAAGGTTTAAATCATGTTATTATGTATAAAAATTCTTTTTATTTTTAAATACTTTTTAGAATATTCTTTCAATAAAACAAGCATGCCTGTTTTTTTTTCTTGAATGCACGCATGGATCAATCACCATCCTAGTAGTCTTATTTATTTAAGAATTCATCAAATTGCATCTTACAGCATACCATAATTATTCTATCAATAATAACTTTCAATTAAAAAAAATTACTTAAAACTTCATATTAGATGAAAATTTACTTTTTACCAAGATCGTGTTTACAAAAGTTTATATTAATTTAAATTATTTTATAGTTTATTCATATAGATAAAATTTTATGAAATGTCTATTTTTAAAAATATTCTAAAATGTGATTTACTTATTACTTTCTTATCGTTATTATTTTTTATAAATTTGAAACACATTCTATGTATATATTTTGTATAAAGTTAGTAACTGATACAATTAAGTAAAGTTAATTGATACATCTAATATAATTAAGAGATATTTTGTGAAGATCTTTTCTATTTGCGAATTCGGCCCTTTCTAATTTTTCAAAAGACTAGAATAATACATTAAGATTTAAGAGGAAGATAAAAAATAATTTTACAAATGTCCCCATGAACAAAAGGAGGGGCATCAACAAATTTCCTGCACACATTCATGCTTAAAATATTCACAAACTAATTTTACTATGAAGTTTACAGCTTTATCTTTGCAACAAATATTTTCACATTGCATATGTGCTATGGTGTATTCTGATAAAAGAATTGTCTAAGAGAAAACTCATCAATAAAAATAACATAATTCTCAAATAATTTTTTCGATAAAAAAAAAGATGAATATTAGACTTTGCTCAAATATAATAAAGTTGCATTATAATATAAGCAATGCATATTACAAATAAATAAGAAATAAAATCATTAGGAGAATATATTTGAAAGATTAAAATATTAAATATTATGTTAAATATTTTAATATCAAGAATGAGATTAATGCATTAATACAAAGTGCTTTTCCCAATTTATTTTTTAAAATAACGTAAAATTCTTCTTTTTAATTTGCAGTAGAATGACTTGTCTGAGAGTATTTTCTCAAATAGTAAAATATATTTTTTGACTAAATACTAACGAACAGACACAACCCTTGTTTTTAATTATTGCAAGTGACATTTTTTTCCATCAACAACTCCAAATAATATAAAAGAAAAAAAAAAGACAACTTTTTATATACAATATAAAAATGATCATAACTAGACTACAATGACAACAAAATTGTTCATCTTTAGTTTTATTTTTATTTCAGTATCCCATGAACTTGGTGGAATAGTTGCCCTTTGTTGAATAGTTGCCCCATCTCAAAAAGGGGTTGACCATTAACCTAGTCTTGTTTGTCTTCGAGCTTTCTTTCTGGTACTAAGCAATGAATGCAAAAGAAACAAACTTGTTTAGGCCCTTTTTTCAATTCCACACAATCCATCCAAATATGAAATTCATGAGAAGTTTCCTAATTGACCATTTCAAGTAACCCCACTTAGAGGAGGAATGGATCATGAGAAAGTGGCAAGCAATAACTGAGAAATTACATGTTCTAGATATTTTGGCCAAGGATAATTTTCTACCTCCCATGTTCTATAGTGACCGTCAATTCATTACGTGAAAACGTTTCAAGTTTACTCGAAGTAGATGCTCTACTTGAAGGGCATCTTCTGATAACAAAGGCTGGTTCCTTAGGACTTGGAAGAGTGTTAGATTCACTACCAAGCATGAACACCACATTTGACATTGTAGGACGTTCATTTGGATCTTCTTGTAAGCACAAAAGCCCCACATTCACACATTTCAAACATTCATCTGCATTGCATGTTTCACTTAGTGTTTGATCCATGAATTCCAGTTCCCTTCCTTCTTTCCACAAAAGCCATGCCTGAAAATGAATCAAAGAGTGGAATGTATCAGTAGCTAACAGCTATGTGCTGGAACATATAGTGTTTGTTTATTGCATATACCAGAAACACACATTCACATTACTTACATATCCCAGAAGACTCAGTTTATGTTCTGCTTGATAAAATCCTGTGTTCCTTTTCCCACTGATAATCTCAAGTACCACCACACCAAAGCTAAAGACGTCAGATTTGACTGAAAAATGTCCATCAAGAGCATACTCTGGAGACATATATCCACTGCATTACAAAATTTGTGAAATGTAGACCAAATAAGAATCTGGGTGGAAATCATTTGGTAGAGTGTCAGAAAAATATGTTTCTGATTCTTGTATTTATGAAATATGGTGTAGTTTTGTTTCTGATCTGTGCTATTGAAATATCTATCCGATAACCAAGAACCATATCTATCCAATACAAGGACCAGAAATAGATTACTGTTTTTGAAATGTGAGTAAAAGATATCACATTTACCAAATAGTAATAATATTGTTCTTATGCTTAAAAACACTGAATCATGCTGTGACATGAAACTTACTGAGTTTTTAGCTACTTACTATGTTCCAACCACTCTTTCTGTGTTAGCTACTGTCTCTTTTCCTCCAAATATTCTGGCCAAGCCAAAGTCTGAGATTTTAGGATTCTTCTCTTCATCTAGAAGAATGTTACTTGTTTTCAAGTCCCTATGAATAATCCTCAACCTAGAATCTTCATGCAAGTAAAGGAGCCCTCGAGCAATTCCCAAAATAATCTTGAAGCGCACATCCCAGTCTAATAGAACACACAGCTTCTCGTCTTGTAGTGCATTAGGGGCATGAAATATGGTATTATTAGTCTTCTTCAAGATATAATTTTGACCTAATAAAGTGTACTTCAAATGCAAAAAAAGAGTCTTACCAAAAATGAAAGCATCCAAGCTTCTATTTGGCATATATTCATATACCAGCATCTTTTCATCTCCTTCCACACAGTACCCCAGAAGTCTCACCAGGTTTCTGTGTTGAAGCTTTGCAATCAACACAACTTCGTTTTTAAATTCTTCCGAACCTTGTCCAGAACAACTTGAGAGTCTCTTCACTGCTATTTCTTGTCCTCCAGGAAATTTTCCCTGACAGTATACAAAAAAGTTAACCATTCCTACTATCATCATGATATTGGAAAAGAAAATGGTAAATGTCAAGAAGTTCTTGATTACCTTGTAGACAGGACCAAACCCTCCTTGTCCAAGCTTGTTGGCATTTGCAAAATTGTTAGTGGCCCCTAGTATGCTTTCTAAATGGAAAAATGGAATATCTATGGCCTGTGCATCATCTTCTTTGAACCTACCAGATTCAATCAATTCTCTGACATATCTGTCACTGTCATACAAGTTAATCCCTGAGTTTTTCTGAACATATCCCCTGCTATCTGAAGTCAAACAGATTAACTGAGTCTGAGTTGCAGGCTACTGCTGATGAAGTATCACCTTATATTGGGATTTTTTTTTTTCATGAATAAGCGCAAAAAATTAAGTTACCTTGTGATTTGCTCTGTCTTCTTTTCCTCAAGTAAACACATGTAACAGTAGTTGACAGAAGAATTAAACCAATCGCAGTTGTAAAAGTAATTACAATGATCTTTGGTAAGGACAGTGTCCTTTCTGATTGATAGATATTATTGCCTTCTGCATAAAAAAATGACATTTATGCATAAACAAAGCTCACACAACATTTCATGAAAGTGTTGATCAATAATGAATTTATAGTTGAAAAAGTTGCAGGTAATGCTCGGTTGAAACAAAGGTATAGGTAGTTTTAGAAAGCAAAACAAAGGTATTAGTTGTTCTGTATAATAAGTATGCATGATATGTAGAGGGATAAATATTACACACTACAAAACAAGCATATCTATGAACATGAAGAGGGAATGAAGATATGTAGATTACCTTGAGTGCAGTTTAATTTCAATCCATCCCAAATAAAGTTTGTGTTGCAAAGACATCTCTTCTTGCCATCTCTGGTAGTGTTGCAAGTTGAATTTGGCCATTCCTTGCAGTCCAATAACGAAGAGCACATAGGCTCAATTGGGGGCTCCCAACTGAATTCTATTTCTACTCCTTGTTTCATGGAAGCATTAGAACTAAAAATGCTTGGATCAGCATGACAATAGCCAGTAAGGTGAAATGGAAATGACTGGTTGAGAGACAGAAACTTATCCCTTGAACCCTGATCACAGTTAAGTACATCTTTTCTGTGGATCAAGAACTTTCGTGTGTCTGGGTTTATGCTAATCACTTCATAGGTTCCCCCAGGAGTTTTAAAATCAAGCTCACCAGAAGAGTTGTTGCATTGAAAACTGAAGTACATGGGGTCACCACAACTTGGTCCTGTGCTTAAGGGATATGGAATGAAATTTGTACCACAAGTTCCACAGCTGTTCCCAGTGGATTCTGCAGAAGAACAATCTCTGCCACTTCATAAACAATAATTTGTAACACAATATTTGATGAGTGTATTCACATATTTAGTTGCCTAATCCCAAACTGTTTTGTAATATATCTTTGATTTACTTACTAAGCACTACTTCTTGTTTTACATGTAACAAATTGAACTTAATTACAAAGTCCATTGCATAGATTTTACCTTGTGCGAGTGCTTCAAAATCAGGTTTATAACCAATGCATTTGAGTGCTATTGGTTATTTAAAAAACATATGGATATTAAGGGTGATTGGAACAGAATTTGTAAGGTTAGATTCATGTAAAAAATTTATGGGTATATAGGTGGTGATTTTATTATATTTATATACATATATACACTTCAGTGAAGAGATTGCATGGATTTAAGATGGTCATGAAAAGGAATACCAATATCAGAAAATGCCATGCGAACATGCAGGTCACACCCATTCTCGTACTGTTCTTCAAGATTGTTCAAGTCCTCATACCAAATCCAGCAAACAGTATCCTTTTCAGTGCTTTCATACGAATATGCATAGCACTGGCAATTATTGAGGCACTCTGATTCGCATTCCTCTTCATTCTTGGCATTAAATTGAGCATCCGGGTTCCCTACTTTCATCATTTTCAAACTCAAAAATGTAGCTTTCTTAGCATCACCACTGCAGACATTTGTTTTTCTGCTGCATCCACCTGAAAAGTCTCCAGCATTCCAACTCTCAATAGAATTAGGCTTGTACCCAGGCAAACACTTGCACATGGAATCATACTTGCTATTACAGCTTCCAAAGTTTCCACAGGCATTGAACACACTGCATCTATCTCTTGGCTCCACCCAAACCAACAACCACACTTTCTCTGAATCCATCTTCATGTACTTAAGTTGACCCCAGTGAGTCATGACCAACCTTGTGTCACGATATAGTGCTGGAGTCAGAAAGGGAACAGTGTCGTTTGGGGATACTCTCAGGGTGAAATTTGACAGCAAGTAAGATATTGCTGGAGACATCTCATCACTTCCTGAAAACCTACTTGTAACACTGCTTTTCCAATACTTGATGGACCTCTTCCATATCACGAACTGGTTCTCCCCTTGACAGTGCACAAAAGTGAAGTTCCCTGGTGCAGGGTCTTCATAACTTCTCCATGATGTCAGTGCTAAATTGCCTTCCATTTTCATTCCAGGAAGGAATGTGTCTGTAGGATTAGCAAAACTCTGCCACAGAATCTTCACCAGATGATCCCCTTGGCCTTCAACTTCATCACTAACAATAAGGTTCCCACTGTCCATTATCTTCACTGTTCTGTGTTGTGAAGATGATCCTTCAAGTTTTGTGCCCCAGTAGGCTTTCCCCCTTCTGTCCAAAATCTTTAGATTCCCATCTTCTCCAATGCCAAAAGCACCCCAAGAATCTAGAAGTGGGTTGTCTCGGTTAGCAACCCACACAACTATTAAAGGAGTCACCTTGTAGTACCATATTCCCACATATCTTCTCCCACTAGAGCTGCCATTAGGAGTGAAAAATCCCAGCTCAAATTTTCCTCCTTTTGAAATTAGAGTATCCCCTTCCCCATCTTGCAAGAAGTTGTTAATGGTTATAGCATCTTTGGCTGAGCAATGCTTAAAACTAAAAGTGAAAAGCAATGAGCAGAAGAGGAAGATAGACAGCATGAAACTGGAGGACCAGTTAAGGATAACTATCCTTCTGGTCTTTCTCTTGGTGTTCACCATTTGACAGAACTCAAACGTTTGATATTTTCTTTTCTTAAAATAGAGTTCACATTATGCCAGTCACCCAATTTTTCCATGGATTTCTCCCTCTAGTTGAATTCAAACACCACCGAATGTAAAGTTTGTCGATAGCACTTTCTGCTTTTGATGTCTATTGGTGGAGCAATTGACTCTTATTTCGGTAGGATTTAATTTAATTATGCCTTATGCATTGTGACATTATAGCCCCTTCAGAAAAAGGTGTAATGATACTATCTATCTCATAGTCTAAATATGTTTACGATTTCTGCAGTCAAGTTTCAAGAGCTTTGCATGCTACTGATATGCTTTGGAATTTTGGTGTTAGGATCGTTCTAGGCCAAAAGCCCAGGCATTGAAGCATCCTGTAAATTATAATGAACCACTAGAATAATGGTTTGCAATATGATTGATATATAATTTATTATTTTCGATCTTGAATAATAATAAATAATATGGCCAAATTCGTTCATTTTTGTCAACGTTATCTTTTTCATCTGGGTCCCTTGCTTACTTTTTTTTCAACATCCACTGGCAAGTGCCATTCATTTGAAGATATTTATATAGCATGTACATTTTATTATTTTTTGACAATTTTTTTTTATAATTTAAAATCTGAAATAATATTTTTTAAAATAAAAAAATTATCAAAATTTAATTGTCAAAATATTATTTTCATAATCTCTAAGTTTTTTCCCTGTGATGAAAAACTTGAGTTATCTGTAGCTGGTTGGGAATAACATGTTATGTCAAGCAAGATTCATAGAAGAGAGAATTATATATGCTTTTATCATTCAGCTGTTATTGATTCGGTATTTTACGAAATTTCTTATCCAAAACCCTTTTTTCTTCAGAGGCATCAGCTTCTAGATGATGTTTTGAAAGGTGGCCACGCCAAGACAAAAAACATTTGCTGTAAAAAACCCAATTTATGAGCATAATAAGAAAAAAGGAAGAGAATAAAATTAGCGAAAAATAACAAAAGACAATTATATCTATAGCATTCTAGAAGTATATCTAAGAAAGATCTTTTGATCTTTGACACCCAACGAATTAACTTCAATTCTTACTTCAGTTCTAATCAATCAAGAAAAATTTATTCAAGAAGATGGTTACCAAAATCAAGATTGAAAAATTTACGAGAAAGAAATATCAAAAACGTGTTTTACTGAAAAGAACATGGAAATCAAGAGAAGAAAACTCATTCTCTAATCTTTTTGTCTTTCTGAGTTGAATTTCTTTATAATTGTGAATGAAGAACTATGATGCTCCGATACTCTGACACGTATCGGACACCGACACTCGTACGATACTTGTTGAACACATTATGTCAATTTTGAAAAATATTTTTTTATCTTTAATATGATTTTGATGATTAAAATAAGAAACAAGTCTTATATTATCACTACTTTTCAAATATTGAATATTAGATAGATAAATTAGATTTATTTTTGTATTAAATGATAATGTGTTAGTTGACAATTTTAAACTTAACATGTATATAATGTCGTGTTCCGTATTCTATATTTTTTCAATTTAACCGTATTTTTGTATCTGTGTGTCTGTATTGTATTCGTATCCGTATCCGTATTTGGGTAACATAGACAAAGAATTTGTTTTAACGAAGAATTTGTTTTAAGTGGTGTGGATGAAATTGAAGCAGCACTTATGACTAATTTGTCTATAGTGGTTAATTAGGTTTTAAAATAGAAAATATGAATTTATTAATATGTCCAAAAAAACCATGAATGATAGAATAAACCGAAAAGTTATATCTAGATTGGCCCACTAAAAGATAATATGTTGTATTTGGACGGAAAGATTATATGATTAGTGATTCTTTTGTGTTGGCTCAATGTGATATGTACTCTACAAAAGCACCCAAGTAGGTTTCAAAATCAAAATCAAAATCATGTTCAGGTGCTAAGGATTTTTATTTTTATTTTTTATGTATGGTGCAATTTTCACGAGATGAATCGTATTGAACAGAGTCAACCAGTCCAGTTCAAATCTCGAGCAAAGACTTTAGGGGGCTTCTCCCTGTACCCCAAAGCATTTATCCTGTACCTCCAAAACTTTCTTTATTCCCACTTTTACCCTTAAATGAAGAAAGAGAAAAAATAGTAAAAAAAAATCAACTGCATTGCACTACTGCACCCAGTCGCTTTTGTTGTAGGCCTCTACACCCCCAAAGAATATCAATTCCATGTGTGCCAAAACGGATGACAGAATCCGTTTCAAAATTTTAAGAAACGGATTTCACAATTCGTTTTGCTTTTTTTTTTTTTTCGTTTTGTAAGAAACGGATTTCACAATCCGTTTTATATAAATTAAATTAAATTAAAAAATACTTAAACTTTAAATTGAAAATTGATTCATTGTATTATAACTTTTTCTAATTTATTTAAAGTATATGATTTTTAAATTTTAAATATATTTTTTAATTTTTGTTTTGTTTATTTATTATGTTTTCATATATTTTAATATATCTAAAAATAAAGTAATATATATATATATATATAATTTTTGAAAAATAAATATAATTATAAAAATAAATAAAACTAAATGATAATTAAACTTTAAATTAGATAAAAGAACGAAAATTTTAATTTTATTTTAAATATAATGCCTTTTGAATTTTAATTATTTTTTTAGTTTATTATTTTTTATTTTAATCATATTTACATATTTAATGTATATTTTAAAAATAAAATAATATATTAATATTTTTTAGCAAATATTTTAAAATAAATATATGAAACGGAAGTTGAAATTCGTTTCAAAAATTTAGAAATTTATAAAACGGATCTTAATATCCGTTTTAATTTTCTTTTAGATGACCATATGTGAATATTTCTGCATTGAAGGTTACACCAAATTCAACAGAACCATTAGGAGTGAAGGTGTTGAAGTCAAGAGGGATATTCCCTGAAGCATACTGGTATTGGATTGGTGTTGAAGTCAAGAAACCAAGCTTGAATCAATCTACATGAACTTGCTAGTGCAGTTGCAGTTTATTAACATAGGAAAACAAAACATTGAAGCTAGAACAGTGCTTACTTGCCACATCTTGAAAATATAGACAAACGAATTCCTTTTCATAAGTAGCGGGCAAGCTTGGATGGGTTGTGGTGGTGGAGGTTCAGGGAGGATGTGGAGAGTTTGGTGGTAATGGTGGAGGCGAAGAATTGTGCCCTCTGTCATCTTCATAAATTGCCATTGTTGGAGAGGTTGAGGAGGCGGAGGGCAGAGAGGGACGAGAGCGCCGGAGGGATGGGGCCGGAGAATTTATTGTTGGCGAGCGAGAGATTGGAGAGGAATGGAAGGTGAGCTATGTCGGCAGAGAGTCCCAAAGAGGCTGAGTCTGGTGAGGTTGAGAATGACGACGTGGAACTTGATAAAATGGATTTCAAATTCCGTTTCATACCTTTACGAGACGGATTACGTAAGCTGTTTCAAGAAAAAAATTAAAATATTTGGGAAACGGAAAACGAATTCCGTTTTATAAAATTGTGAAACGGATTCTATAATCCGTTTCAAAAAAAAAAATTCGAATTTTTTTGAAACGGATTACAGAATCCGTTTCATTATTTTATGAAACAGAATTCGTATTCCGTTTCCCAAAAAAGTTAAGCTAATATTAAGGGTATAATAGTAAATTTTGGAGATGCAGAAGAGGTTTTGGAGGTGCAGGGAGAAGCACCCAGACTTTATAGTTGGTGTTGCCTTTTAACAAGTGATACAATACAAACTAATTTAATCACAAAAATAACTGTAACTAAAGACCCTAAAGAACATGTTGGAGAAATAAAAATAACATTATATAAACTTACAAATTTATCATACACATTATTCAGTTTCACATGCTTGTGGATGGGTTTGTGATTCGGGTTCCCAAAACTTAAGAATAAGGAGTTTATATTTTTTTTTTCAAAATTTATTAAAATTTAGTTTTTTATTAAATAATTTTGTTCAACTGACACTCAAAATATTTTTTTTTTTAGTTTTCGCAGTATTTTATTTTTAAATTTTTGTTATTAATAGAATGATATTATTAAAATATGTCTTATGTTCTTCTGTTTATATTTGTAGTTCAACTCACTTATTTCTTTTCTTAAAATAAGGTTATTGAGGAGTCAAAGTAAATTAGGGAAGGAAATATAACTTAATCAACATGCTAGAGATTAGAAGACAGAAATAATAATGACGTTATAATGGTAAATTATATAAAAAATAAAGTAAAAATAAAAATACTTTCAGTATTCCACAAAATGATTTTTTTATAAGTAAAGATGACTTATAGTAAATACACAAAATTAAATTAAATCTTTTAAATTCTCGTTAAACTCGCGAAATTTTTAATTCGTTACTAATCCGCAAACAACATTCTAGACTGAAGAGTGATTTAAATACAACCAAATGAAAATTAAATTTCTTTTTAATTTGATGGATTAATAAAAAGCATTAGTTGATTATAAAATTTTCAATTTCTTCACAATGTAATGTCGCAATTATAATCAACATATGCTATAAAGCCTTAATTTACTGTCTTAGTATTTATTTCAAGACCTTCAATTTAAAGAAGAAAAAAATAAAACTACTAACATTTAATTGATGTTCACTATAACTTAAATTTATTTGAAGATTAAAGTAATCTTTTTAACTGATTTCCTTTCCAGATTTTCTATTATTGCAATTAAAAAAAATGTTCAATGTCATTCCTAATCTTAAAATCCTCTAAAAGCTAGTTATAAATTAAATAAGATAAATTGAGTTGGTATTACGTAAAATAATCAAAACTAAAATAATTATTTTTGTATAAGAACATTAAAAAAAAAAAACATTAATTTCTAACTAAATGTGTGACTCGTATAGTTGAACTCTCATAAGCATATTACATATTTATAATAGAATTTAGTTTAAACTTTCATATATATATATATATATATATATATATATATATATATATATATATATATATATTAATAATAAAATTTAGTTTAAACTTCCACATATTTTCGTGAAGGAAATAATTATAAAAATAAATTGTTAAATTTGGGTGTGAAAAAAATAGTCATACAGGTATGTTAGTTTGATTTATTTCTTTTTCTTTTTCGGTCATTTATCTATATATTTAATGAAGTGTATGTCTTTTTATAATAGGTATCTAATCAATTTATAACTAATTTAGACATGAAATTTTTTGGTAGTTAAAATATTGGTGGCTAATGTTAGATCCCAATTCACAAACAAATTATAATATTTTATTTATAATAAAAATTATTTTAAATATTAATAATTTTTAATTTATAAATTGATATTTAAATTTGTTGTTATAGTGACTAATTATTTTTGGTCTTTAAAATTGGTTACTATTTAAGCATTTTCTTATAGTGTTTGATAATGTACAATTTTGATTTAATTTTTTTTTTTGTAATTTTATTATATCAGTTTTTAGTTACTCATCATTTTAGTTTTTTAAATTTATTTTGGTGTAATTGGATTTTAATTTTAATTACATATATTTTTTTATTTCTAATTTAATTGTATGTTTTTTTAATCATGAGTGTTTTATAAATAAAACATGAGTCAAACTCTGAGGAGAAATTAATACCATCATCAGTCCAAACGAGGATCCATTGGAGGGCAAGTTTGGTGCCAGCAATCGCAATAATTCCAGCTCTAATAGTGTATATTTAAGTTGTTGCAGTTAAAAAGCTCGTAGTTGGACCTTGGTCTACTCATCCCTTCTGTCGGCAATGCACTCCTGACCTTAACTGGTCGGGTCGTGCTAACACATGGCCAAGTTTAGCGGTGTGGCACGACTTAGCTAGATGGCTTGGTGGGAAGTTTTGTAAAGAATTGAAATTCATGATTTTTGAGATGTGAAGGTTGGAATGGCCTACAAATGTCTTCAAATGAATACCATAAAATTCTTGATGCACGAAAGTTTTGAGTTCGGTGGATTTTGCACATGGCCAAGTTTGGCGATGTGGCACGGCATAGCTAGATTGCTTGGTGGGGAGTTTTGTGAAAAAATAAAATTTGTGGTTTTTGAGATGTGAAGGTTGGAATGACCTCCAAATGCCCCCAAATGAATATCATGAAAGTCTTGGTGCATAAAAGTTTTGAGTTCGGTGGGTTTTGCACATGGCCAAGTTTGGCGGTGTGGCACGGCATAGCTAGATGACTTGGTGGGGAGTTTTGTGAAAAAAATGAAATTGGTAGTTTTTGAGATATGAGGGTTGGAATGGCATCCAAATGTCTCCAAATGAATACCATGAAAATCTTAAGAAGATGGGATAATTAAGTTTTTTTTTTTTTTCTTGTAAGATACTTTCTCAACCATCATTGAGCATTCTAACCATTTTGTTACAGTGATTCAATATATATTTAAAACAGAAAATTGAATAAAGTTGTAAGTAATTAAAAAATAAAGAATCAAAATCGCATAAGAGAATAAATTTAGGGACGAAATCTACAGATAATAACAAATTAAAGAACTAAGATTTGAGAAATAAATTTAGAGGCCTAAATTGCAGATATATAAAATATAAAGACAAAAATCAATTAAGTCAAATTATTACCATGGTCATTTAAAATGTTACAATTTTTTTTTTTTGATATAAACAAACATAAATACTATGACATTTTTTATAATTAGCATGTTAAATTTGATTACTTTAGAATGAATGTGACCAAAAATAAAATGAACTATTTTTTAAAATTTGAAAGATAAAATGAATTAAAATATAGAAGACTAACACAGACATTTTCCAAAGGACTTAATAAATTTAGAACTTTTATAGAGTTGAGAGGGTTGACAGTATATAGGTGATCTGGGACACCGAAAGCATTTAACAAATTTTAATATCATTACAAGGTCATAATTATATAATTAAACTTTATCTCTATTTTAGAACAGAGTCCAAGTTTCTTAACATTAAAAATGCACTTTTTAATATATTTTATAATTTCAAAGATATTGCGAAACATTAAAATTTTAGCTTTGCTTAGTATATTCACAAACCACATGAATATGAGAAAGACATTCAGAACAAGTTAGAATAAAAATACAGTAATTGGCCAGAATTAAAGAAGTTAACAACAACTAGACTTGAAATTGAAATCAATGGAAAATACAAAAGATGTAGAGGAGAAATGCAAAGCATCCCAGTTGAGATTAATTCCAAGGTGGAAAATCACTACTTTAATTTCAAAATTTTCAAAATAAAACTTAAAAAAGAAAACGATCACTTTACAAATACTTCAGAATTCTTATTCAATTTGAAGTCGTTTACACAGAAAAGATAGTTATATATATATAATCCTCACCTAGAATTACTATACTATTTCAGGCTTTGATTGATCATTCAATTTAAGTCTGATTTCAGAGTCAAGAAGCAATTATATATAATCCGAAACAACCTCAATTAAAAAAGTTAAACAAGTTCTAAAGTTGACGAGTCCATGATAAAAAAAAACAATGATGTTGTTTTCTCCATTAATGAGTTGATGAGTAAAAGAAATGCGAGTTGGGAGCTTAAGAGAAACATGGCCCTGAGGAAAACTCCTTGCTGGAGGATGACAGTGACGAGAATGAGAATAAGGATGATGAAGTATTTGTAATCCGGGAAGTAGCAGGAAAACCATTACAGTTGAGAACCAAGTCCATGGATTCTTTATTCTTTGATGATTTGGGGACACTACTTTCTTCTTTCGCCAGTGTTTCTTCTCGAGACCTTTTCTTGAGACTGGCGTGCCAATGGTTTTTTACTTCCGAATCTGCTCTTCCTAGTAACTCAGCCGCAATAGCCGACCACCTGCGACCAATGGAATCATAAGATTAACATTCAAGTGTTTCAATATTCACGCCATTGAAGGGTAGATATAAGGAAATGATGATATAAATATATACATATATACCTGTTACCAAGTTTCTTGTGCATTCTGATGATGCATTCTTCTTCTTTTGGAGTGAAGTTCCCTCTTTTGAGATTAGGCCTTAGATAATTCATCCATCTCGATCTACAACTTTTCCCACTTCTTGCCAGACCTGAAATGCATCAGATATAAGTTATTACTTTTTTCTCCTATGTCTATAAATCCTGAGTAATTATTTAGCTTAATTCTCAAAAGTGTTTTTTCAAACATATACCTGCAAACTTGGGAAGTTGTCGCCAATTACAGCATCCATACCTAGTAACATAAGAAAGCAACTTCGTATCTTCTTCTGGAGTCCAAGTACCCTTCCTTAATCCACTTTTCTCATAAGACGGGGTTCTCACCATCTTTGTAAGAACTTCGAGTGAGTGAGTGAGAGATGGTGTTTGTGTTTCACTGCAAGATGATAGTAGGGTTGTTGAAAGCAAGGGTGTGGTGTGGTTTCTGTGTCTGACCAGTAATTTATTTTACATTTCATGTCCTAATTTTTATTTATAATGAATTCAAAGATTGGTGTGAGTTCAGAATAATGGTCCTTCTTAGCAGTTTCTACTCCCTCTAGAAGGTCAAAAATTGTGTTTCTAGTCTTGCTTTCACATTATAATATAATATGGGGAGATAGTGACATTAGGTATCTGTGTGTCATGGTAGCAACTAAATGGCAATATCCAGGAACATGGTCTCATCAACTTTGCGCTTTCGGTGCTTAAAAGATGTTAAACTGTTTATGATTCATGTATGTGATCAAATTCACAGCAAGACATCTCAGTGATTAAGCTAAATAAAAAAGACATAATTACTCTGATGCTACTCCTTTGTTTTGTTCAGAATATAACTATAATGGCCCTTAATGAAGAGGGAAACGTACTCAGAAATCACATACTAAAAATAATTTCTTCGATCGGAAGCACACCCATAAATAAGAGTAGAAAAATATAAATAAAAACACAGGAAATTTAATGTGATTCGGCACCTCAAGACTTACATCCACAAACACTCAACAAAAAGCATTATCACTCAAAGTGTAATTTTTTGTGGACCAAAATTGCAAACCTTTCATTGTGCAATTTTTCTGGCAAAAACTACAAACCTTCTAATGACACACAACTACCCAAGCCCCTCATACACCCAAGAGACCTACTGTGTTGTGGTGACAACTTCAAAACCAACTCTTTACTTTTATAATACTTTTCTACTGCTCTCTTCTTCACATTACTCAATGTGAAACTTTAGTGAATACTCAGTTGAGAACCAACATATCCTCCCTTCACCAAAAGTCTCACATGCTATGGAACAAACATTTGACACACCACCAACATATATGCTTGAACCACTCTTGCTACTAGTGATCCAACATATCTGCCTAGACCACTCTTATCATTGGTGATCTACACGAACTCGCAGACGATGACAATCTTTCCCATCATTGACCCTCACCGCCTTCCGCCTTGCACATCAGACTCGTTGTCGGTAACTTTCACATCATTGTCACTAACAATTCACTGATGCTCAAGGGGAATCCATCATAAGGACACCTTGGTCAAGCCACAACACAACACCCATTGTTGATGAAGCATCACGTGAGCCATGCAAAACACCACCATTGGAGATCTCGAGTTCCACCCTCACCATGCAGATCCAACGTTACCAAACATCGCAGTCCACCAGACACAACAACCAGACCAGATATGTAAGTCATAGAGCACTTCCTCCATTCACATACCGCAAACCGCGACTCACACAGATCACATCTCAATCGTACATCACTCACGGGACATGCGAGCACCAACTGCGACCTCCTCCGCAAATCCAAGAACATCTCTCCACACACAAACTCTACTCTCTCCAAAGGCATGAGACACAAAGTTGATTATGGTCAGTATGCCAAACTTCTCCTCTTCCTCCCTTGATAAGAAACCCTTGGTCAGAACCTCAGCTCTGATACCATTGTTGGGAAATCACGTACTAAAAGTAATCTCTTCAAGCAGAAGCACACCCACAAATAAGAACAGAAAAATATAAATAAAAACACGCAGGAAATTTAACGTGGTTTGGCACCTTAAGGCCTACATCCACAAACACTCAACAAAAAGCATTATCACTCAAAGTGCAATTTTTTGTGGACCAAAATTTCAAACCCTTCATAGTGCAATTTTTCTGGCAAAAACTGCAAACCTTCTAATAACACACAACTACCAGAGCCTCTCATACACCCAAGAGACCTATTGTGTTGTGGTTACAACTCCAAAACCAACTATTTACTTTTCACTAGTGTAGATTTGACATTTAACTTCGCCTTATAGGCCTCGGTTATAACGAAACCGAAGCTTATAAGGAGGCGGTGACATTTTTGTAATTTCGTCCAACTATATTGCGTTCTCCTCTTCCTCCCTTGATAAGAAACCCTTGGTCAGAACCTCAGCTCTGATACCATTGTTGGGAAATCACATACTAAAAATAATCTCTTCAAGCAGAAGCACACCCACAAATAAGAACAGAAAAATATAAATAAAAACACGCAGGAAATTTAACGTGGTTCGGCACCTGAAGGCCTACATCCACAAACACTCAACAAAAAGCATTATCACTCAAAGTGCAATTTTTTGTGGACCAAAATTTCAAACCCTTCATAGTGCAATTTTTCTGACAAAAACTGCAAACCTTCTAATGACACACAACTACCCAAGCCTCTCATACACCCAAGAGACCTAATGTGTTGTGGTTACAACTCCAAAACAAACTATTTACTTTTCACTAGTGTAGATTTGACATTTAACTTCGCCTTATAGGCCTCGGTTATAGCAAAACCGAAAAACCGGTGCAATAAGAGGTTTTAGGCCTCGGTTGCAAAAGAACCGAAGCCTATAAGGCAGCCCAGTAAACAAAATTTCAAAAATGCCATCAACGCAGCACTTTTGGCTTCAGGTATTTTTGGATCGAGGAAATATGAAGAGGTTTTAGGCCTCCATTAAAAAAGAACAGAGCCTATAAGCCAGCCCAGTAACCCTAACTAACCCTAATTTCAAAAATGCCACCAGCGCCGTCACATTTGGCTTCAGGTCTTTATTGACCGAGGCCATAAAGGGACTTTAGGCCTCGATTATTAATTGAACCGAGGCCATATTCCCTATTTAGGTTCCCAAATTCGTGACTTCGCATTGTTCACTTTCGTCCCTACGCGAACACTGCGCGTGGTGGAGGCATTCTCATCTTCGTTTTCGTCTTCGTTTTCTCGTGCGGTGGTGTTTGGTTCGTCCTTGGCGGAGGAGGCGTGCTCGCGGCAAAGGCGTGATTTGGTGGTCACTCTCTTACTTTGTCTGCGATGGTGATGGCGACATCCAGGCTCAACTGTGGACGTTGTATGCATCATAGTGGTGGGGTTGCCTGCGATGATGGATTGCAGTTCTACTTCGAACGGTGGTAAAGGTGTTGGATCTCTGGATCTCTTGGCTCTACTGGTTCATGGTTTGTCATTGTCGCATCCAGATCGTGCAGTGGTAGCACACCATGGGTCTGAGCGTCATGGTGGGTTGCTTGTTCAATGCTGGTGAAGGTCTGGTCGTGGCAGCGTTTGCCGATGATCTCGGTGGCGAGGACGAGCATGGAAGTGCTAATGGTGGTGCAAGCGAAGTACCCCTATGGCTTCGGGTCGTTAGAGAACCGAGGCAAAAAAAGTACGCTATGACTTCGATTGACACCCGAGGCCAAAAGTCACCATTTTTTGCCTCGCTCCAATATGCCTAGGTTCTAGAATCGGGACAAAATATCAAAAACAATCGGGGTCAAAAATCCTTACTGCACTAGTGTTTATAATACTTTTCTACTGCTCTCTTCTTCACATTATTTAATGTGAAACTTTAGTAAATACTCACTTGAGAACCAATAAAACGTATATTAGAAAGCAGCACAGATGAATACATTTTTGTTTGGAGTCGAAAATTTGTCTCTTTTAGCATCATGATTCGGAAGTTTGTAGCTAAAATCCAAACAAGCTTTTAGATTTAATGGTTCCCAAGACCTAACTTTTTATGTTAATCCACATTTTGATGACTGGCAAAACGATTAGAGGTGATCATGGATCCGATTGAACATAGGAACCCTACTAACTTGATCCAAATAAATATTGGTTTGTGAAAACGAATTCTCTCGTCTACTGAATAACCAACAAGTATATAATATAATCCTTTTAGTGACCAAATTCCACCCACATCACTTTCAGACTTTTCTTCCACCACCCCATAAATTTGAAAATGAACATTTTATTCTTTGTAAAAGTGACTTGCAGAGTACTTATTCTAGAAATTTGTAAGAACAAGTTTTTTTAAATATGATTTCGTAAATATTAGAGTAGGATTTTTATAGCTTGTCTTGTGGACAGGACAAATTCACATTTTTATTTCTGAAGATCGGCAATTGGTTAAAGATTCAATTCAACCTAGGAACGCTACTGATTTAATCCAAATAAACATTAGTTTATGAAATGAATTATAATTATATATTAAACAACTATTTTTTAATAAAAACATTACAAGATCAAATTCTTAGGTAACCAATGGTAATGTCCAATATAAAAATCAATTATATTCTTTTAAAATTATTATAATGTGTTTGTTTCTATGTTAAAAGTGGATTTTTATCCTATCTTAATTTCATAAACTCTAACTTGTCAGATAAAATTTATCTATTCACAACATTATCTTATCTCTAATTTATACGAAACTTGCAACAGATTAAATATTTACGAAAAGATTACATATAATAGAAAATTAAGGAACTAAAATTGTTAAAAGAAACTAGAGACTAGAATTGCGGATATTACAAAATATAGAAACCAAAATTACAATGATAGTTTAAAATGTTTCAACATTTAAGTTATTTTTTGCATGATAATATAGTTAATTTAAACACTATAAAATTTTTATAGTTAGCATGTTATATGTAGTTATTTTGAAACATACAAAATTAATTAATGGTATTAATATGAAAGTGGCGAAAAATAAAATGAAGTACTATTTTAAAATTTGGAAAACGAAAGGAAGTAAAATATAAAAGTTTGAAACAGACATTTTCCGAAACACAATGGGACTTCATATATTTAACATTGAAAGCGTTTAACAAGTTTTAATATCATTACAAGATCATAACTATATGCAAAATTCATCTTTATTTCAGAAAATGAATGGATAATGTTTAAGCTTTGCTTAACATATTCAGAAGGTACATGAATATAAGAAAGAACTTGAAATATTGTAATCAGAGAAAAATACAAAAAGATGCAAATGAGAAATGATAGACATCCCAATTCAGATTAATTCTAAGGTGGAGAATCACTGATTTCAAAGAATTTCAAAACTTAAAAAAGAAAAGAAGCCCTTTACAAATATTTTAGAATTCTTAGTCAATGTGAAGTCTTTTACATAGAAAAGATAGTTATATATAATTAATGATCTTGCTTAAAATTGATATGAAATTAAAGATAGAAATTCAAAAGTAAATTTAAGTTTTGGATGGAGATGTTATCTTTCTAAGTTAAGATTCCTTTTACATTGATACATTGTTCTTGTTGAAAACATCTTCAATCATGAATATTTTAATGATGATCTTCTTATTACTACCAGAAAATCTTTTATTAATGACTAATTTGAAAGATAAAATCAATTTATAAAATAAAAAAATTATTGATAATTAAAATAGTTTATAAATTTGTCATTATAGTAACCAAAGTTTAAAGTATAAAAAAAATTATTCAAAAAATTTTACTTTTAAATTTGTTCCATTAGTGATCAATTTAGATACAAATTTAGAGATCAAATTTTTTTATACCTTATGTTATTCATCAATTTAGAGACCAATTTACTATAGTGACAAATTTAGATATCAATTTCAAAATTATTTTAGTTACAAAAAATTTTAAGTTTATAAATTAATATTTAAATTAGTCACAATATTGATAAATTATTTTTAGTTATTAAAATTAGTCAATAATAAACGATTTTCCCGTCATTTATCACGTATACTTCTCTTGATGTATGTGTCTCGTAAGGGGATCTAGTGGGGAGAAAATACCAAAAAATCTGAATCAAACTCACTTAAAGGAAATTATATTATCTCTTACCTAAAAACTTAAAGATAATATGAATGTTGATATTCTATTATAAGCGGCTCCACTTTCTGAGTTTTCCATACTTTATTTGTCACTCCTTATTTTTATACTTCTACTCTTAGAATTATTATACTATTTTAGGTTTTGATTTATTATTCAATTTAAGCCTAAAATTTCAAACTAAGCCTACAATTAGAGGAAGGACAATGATACTTTTCCGATTAAGACAACCTTTGACACCCAAATAATTTTTATATCCATTTGACTATCTTGTTCATTATTATTCAGTCTCTTTTTCTTTACAAATTTAGAAATTCACTTCTGTTATGGGGTTGTCAAATGGTAGCTATGAGTGAAACAATAGCTGAATAAGACAAATGCTTATTCACCTAAGGAAAACAGGGTCCCGAGGAATACTCGTGGCTGGAGGATGAAAGTGACGAGAATGATGTGTCTGAAGAATGATTTGAACTCTGGGAAGAAGCAGGAAAAGGAACAGTAACACCACTAATCTTAGAAACCGAGCCTGTGGATTCTTTATTCTTTGAAGATTTGAAAGCTTTAGTTTTTTATTGAGACCTTTTCTTGAGAGTGGTGTGCCAATGGTTTTTTACTTCCAAATCTGTTCTTCCCGGTAACTCAGCCGCAATAGCAGACCATCTGCAAGTCATGGAATCACAAGAACTTGTAACACCATTTTGAATGATATAGAGGGTAGATTTCATTGTATTGAAGCATATACCTGTTACCAAGTTTTGTGTGCATTCTGATGATGTATTCTTCTTCTTCTGAACTGAAGTTGGCTCTTTTGATTTTAGGCCTCAGATGATTCATCCATCTTAGTCTACAACTTTTTCCACATCTTGCTAAACCTAAAAATCAATGCAAAATATTTTACCATAAATTCTCACTAAAAGTTTTGAGAAGTGTTGAAATATGTACCTGCAAACCTGGGAAGTTGTCTCCAATTCCAGAAACCATATCTGGTGACATATGCAATTAATTTTCTATCTTCCTCCGGAGTCCAAGTACCCTTCCCCGCTCCACTTTTTTCACAAGATGGGGTTTTCACCATATTTGTGAGAAACAGGTGCACTTGAACTTTGAGTGAGTGTTTGAGTTTCACTGCAAGGGTGTGTAGTGGTTTCTGTGTCTGACCAGTATTTATTTTACATGGTGGAGGCGTTCATACCCAAAAAGTATTTCATTTCCTATTCTTTATTTGCAATGAATTCAAAGATTGGTGTGAGTTCAGTATAAGGGACCTTCTTAGCAGGTTCTAATCATTCTCTAAAAGGTCAAAAAGTGTGTTTCTAAGTTTTCTTTCAGGTTATTATTATATAATATGGGAGATAGTGACATCATTTTACCTGTTTCATGGTAGCAAGTAAATGGCAATAGCATCTTCCGGGAACATAGTCTTAGGGAACAAAGGTTAAGAGTTGCGTCGGTTGGCGTCATGATTTGGAGGTTTTAGCTAAAATCCAAACAACCTTTTAAATTTAATGGTTTGAAGACCAAACTTGTTATATGTTAATCAACATTTCTGAAGATGACAAACGGGTTAAAGATGATTATAGATCAATTCAACCTAAGAACCTACTCACCTAATCCAAATAATAATACATTATAAACGAAGTCTCGTTGATTGAATAAGCAAAATAGTATTTTTTTTTTTTTAAAGAAGAACATTTGGGTCTAATATCATCTGTTTATTTTTATTGAAGAAATTCCACCCAAATCACACTCATTGCTGTCCAATGTTATGGGATTGGGCTACCCATGAAAAAAGTCTGAAGAAAAACCCTATATTCTCATAAGGCTCTAAACCTCAATCAGATAAATTGCTTCCTGCACTGCCATCAATTGCTACCATAACCCTCAGTTTTTTAAATTCTAATTTTACCCTTGTGAGTTTTATTTTCGGATTCATGTTTTCTGAAGAGTAATTTTTTAATTTTGAAAACTCATTCCGAAAGCATTGAAAATAGTATTTCAGAACATGTAATTCAAAATTCGTGATGATTTTTTTCCGAAAAGTGTACTTCGAGTCTATGTTCAGAAATGTTCACTCTAGGAACACATTTTGGAAAGGTGGCTCTAAATTGTTATTCCCCTCCTGGAAGCAATTGCCCTCAATCAGTATCTTTTAAATTCGTACTGAGCAGGAGAGTATTCTTTTTTCTTCAAGTTAAAAGTGATAATTTATATTTTTATATTGAATTCCTATCATTTAATTTTTCTTGTTAATTAGACTATGTGATGTTTATTTTATTTAGTCATCATAATTATTTAATTTTATATTAAAAAATACAATGAGATATTAATATAAAATAATACTATTTTTATCCTTTTCGGTGAAAATTGTTTGAATAATATAAACAATTTTATTAATGGTAGTGACGGGACAATCCTTTGACTCTTGTAGGCCATGAAATAATGAAAGCTATCGAGAAGCATGACAATATATTTATCCAAACACCTTTTTAATAAAAATAATATTATTTATATATTAATCTCATAAACTTACATTTAGTAGAAACATGTAAACAGAATGATAAGTCAATATAACATCCACGTCATCCGATTAATAAAAAAATACCTAAATTTTTTAGAACTTGAAACACACCTAAACCTTAATAGTTTAGAAAACAAAAATGACATGAATTTCTATTTCTCGTGTTTCTCTCATTTCCTGCACTGATATCTTATCTCTTTCTTCTCTCTTTTTCTTGAATACAAAATATAATATAAAATATATTGATGAAAAATCAACTATGTGTTGACAAATTTAAGTTTCTAATTAGGTGTATAGTGTTTATAAATTTGAACCAATAAATTCTTAAAAAAGTATTTATTTTGCAAATTAATATAAAATAAAATGTTAATAAAATTATGTAATTATGTTGAGAATTTAAAGTACATTAAATATGAGATCAATTTAAAATATACGACCAATTAACAAATAGGGTTTATAAGAATGAATTAGACTTAAATTCATTTATATTACTATACGACCAATTAACAAATAGGGTTCATAAGAATGAATTAGACTTAAATTCACTTATATTACTATAGTATCAAAGTTTATTCTTACAAAATTTAGAATCATCATTTGATGTACTATCAAATTGTATATAAATATCTAATTTTATGTGTATTGAAAATCACAATTCAATTATAGATATAATCATCTTATATGTCCAAATAAAAACAATTCTTATCATAAAAATAAATTAGATATAAGTTACCTCCCTAAATTAATACTTATAAAAAATAATTAAAATACAACTTACATTCAAATATTTATATAACAAGAATTTATGTTTTTACTGTAAAGATTTATATGAAAGAGTGGAGAACTCCAATTTAAAACTCGTATCCAACTGATTAACTTATCGAGTAGATCAAATTTGGGTAAATATGAACGAGTTTTGGATCTACATAATAATATAATTTACTAAATAAATTGTGAAAAACAAAAACAAATTGTTGAAATTCCTATTGAAGCTGACGGAGTAAGTGGAAGGTTCGGAGAGAAGCAAGATGACAACGAAAACATAGCAAGATTCATTGGAGCATAAACAATGAGTGGTTATCCGAGGAATGACGAGAATAATAGTTAAAAATTATAACCATAAAAAAACTTTTAAGGTTAATATCTCATACCACGTGGAGAAGCGCGTGAGAGATAGCTGGAGAGGCAAGGAAAATCAAAATCACGCGAATCCCACATCACGGAGTGTCCACGTAAGCAAACGGAATCTCCAGAGTGCATTTGCGCCACCTGGCAATGCATCACACCCACACCACACCCGAAAATATCCCAAACCAACCATTCATTTATTTTTTAATTTTTTAATCAATTGAAAAAGGGAATGCTTTAATTACTACTAGTGTAAACACAGGCGCTATCGCGCCTGCGTGTACGCATTTTTCGAATTATATTTATAATTGATGATATTGTAATGTTATTAAGTTAATGAACAAAATAAAAATATATTTATAAAAATTAAAGTAAAATATATGGAGAAAATATGAAAAAAATAATTGTTGATGAATAGTATGAGAAAAAAGAAAAAGGAGATAAATAAATAGTTTTATAAAAACTTGTAAAATTAACCATTAATTTTTAAAAATTTAATAAATAATTAAATTGTAAAGGGTAAAATTGGAATTATGAAATGTGGACACAAAAAAGGGAATCCCCTTTATATATAGTTATAGATTATTATCATTAATAATTAATAGTAATCGTTAAAGTGTGAATTTACAACAGAGGCCACAGAAAAAAAAGGGTTGGTGTTCCCTATGGAGGATACACCTGGCGATGCCTGACACCACAAAACCATACACTCCCCATTCCTTCTCCCATGCTTTCATTCCACACTACTTAGCTCTTCCTTTCACCATTATTATCACCCTTCTCCTTTACTCCAATCTCCAATTTTCTCTTAATTATAAATTATTTTTTATCCCAAACTTAAAATTAACTTCAACAAAATATTATATAAAATCAATTTTTATTTTTAAATACTTAACATCATCATACATATTTACTACTTGAATAAAATTCTTAGTTAAATTAAAACAATCTTATTCTAGTTCATTTATTCGCAGATTATGCTCAGCGTGTATTATTTTATCCTGTTCTAACAATATTATTTTATTATACAGAAAATACATTCTTAAGTTTCGGAAAAAACTAAAAAAAAAAAAAAAACATGTGCTTGTTTTTGTCATATGACCAATCAAAGTCATGTAACAAGAAATTGGGGCGAGAATCATATAAGACAATACCTCTTCTCATGTCTAGTCAGCGTATTTTCAGCGTTCATTATGTTATTATTTGGTTTCTATCTATTAATTATGATGCTACAAAGAAATCCAGAATTTACTTAAATAGGTTGGTAAGATATAAAAAGAAAAAAGTTTTTTTTAACTCGTGACACGTAAATTATCAACGTAAATCACGACTTCACCTATTTTGTTTTGTTTTTATTAAAAACATCAATGATTTTCTAAAACTGTTTGAATTTGTTTTTAAAATTTTGTGGAAATGATCTCTCTCAAAGATAGAAGAAAACCATGCTCATTAAATACGTGAAAGCTATCATTAGTCAGTTATTTAAAGAAATTACTGCATTGTCATGTTTCAAGGCTAAAAAAACTAACCTATTCTCTTTCTAATCAAATGTACCTGAAATTGTATTGTTATAATAAAAGCTTATTAATTATAGTTGCATGGTTAGTCAAGAAATTTACATGCTGCCAAAACCTACTCTAAACACATTAAGAACACAAAATTCTACTCATAAATTAATTATTTAAAGGAAAAAAGTGGATAAGGATTGTTACAAGAACAACAACTCCCTTGCTAAAAATTAACACAAATTAATTATGCGTTCAAATATTGATAATACGAATTAGTACAAAATCAGTAACTTATATAATTGAAATTTTAAACATATATAATGTGATATTTTCCACATTTTAATTTCTCTTACATTTTTCAGAGAATCATAAAAATATATTAAAAACAAAAATAGACTTATTATAATAAAAACATTTAAAAAATAAACATGATGTTGCACCGTTAACCTTGTGTGTAGATAAAAAAAGCCAAATAGTATGAGGAAAGAAAGAGAATTAAATATACATAAAATAAGAGAGAGAGGGGGAGAGTGAGAATTAATAGAAAAAAAAAAGTTTAAATTAAATTGTTTTGATTGAAAAATATATAAATATAAAATAAGAGAATAGTATAATTACCTTTTTACCTTAAAATATTTAAATTAAATTGTTTTAATCGATGTTTTTCTCAACTTAATATAATATATCTACATTTTGGTTCCTTACTTTAATGGTCAAGCTTTTATTTTGCAACTTAATACAATTTTTCATCTACTTGTTTAAATATGTGAAGTGTTATTAGAACCATTTTTGTCCCTTATTCAAATATCCGAAGTTGTTTTTGCCAATTATTCAAATACATACTAATCGGAACATGTCTGCCTTTTATTCAAATTTCTCTTCCATTATTCGAATAATAATGCAAGTTATTTGAAATTTTGAGTTGTTTATTTGAATGAAACTTTGAGTTGTTTATTTGAATTTTTTTTTTTATTCAAATATCTTATACTTCAAAATTGGGTGAATTGTGCAATTCAAACATTTTATTAATGGCTTAATTATTGATTTATATTATTTTTATAACAAAAAGGAATTTTGGTTTTGAAATAATATATATATATATATATATATATATATATATATATATATATATATATATATATATATATATATACACGAAACGGCAGAGTACAGAACTTGCAGAGGTAGGAATTTCCTTTATAAATTCGCCGACAATCAGAGCCTCTTCCTTCCCTTTCTTTTTCCTTTACTTTCAACCAAGGGAGAGAGAAAATAAAATAGAAAAAGAAAATCGCACAAAATAATCAGAGAGAAAAAGAAAAGAATAAAAAGAAAAAACACAAACTTTCGAAACGATCGTGTTTCGTGTGAGAGGAAGATGAAGAAGTGCGAACTGTGTAAGCTTCCGGCAAGGATTTTCTGCGAGTCAGACCAGGCCAGCTTATGCTGGGACTGCGACGCAAAGGTTCACGGCGCAAACTTCTTGGTCGCCAGACACTCGCGAACCCTCCTCTGCCGCACGTGCCACTCTCCCACGCCGTGGAAGGCCGCCGGAGCCAGACTCGCTAACGCCGCCTCCATCTGCCACCGCTGCGCCGCCTCGGCCGCGGAAGAACCAGACGAGACCGAATCCGGCAATGACGAGGAACCAGACACCGAGGACGACGAGGTCTCCGGCGAGGAAGACGGCGAGAACCAGGTGGTGCCGTGGTCCTCCACACCGCCTCCGCCGGCGAGCTCCTCCAGCAGCGAGTGCTCGTCCTTCAGCGGGTGCAAAAACGAGGACGACGAAGGTGCTTCTGTTTCCGTATGTGAACCGGAAACGACAACATCCTCGTTGAAACGACAACGCGAGAACAACAACGACGACGAAGACGGCGTATCCGGCCGTGATCCGCAGGTTTGCTTTATTTAATTTTTGTTTCCGACGAGTAATAATAATCGCTTATTTTTATTTATTAATTAAATTATTTCCGTTGGTTTATTGCGTGAAAGCAGCGGTTTGGAAGGGTTGCGCATCTCAACGGAGGTGGCGTGTGACGGAGGATGATCGTTGAAGGAGATTTCAATTTTCAACCACTCGCTACGACGACGTTTGGTGTTGGGGAAAGTAAGAGTCTCTGAACCGTACGATGGGCGAAGATATTTTAGGTCTTTCATCATTAACTTCTAATCTAACCGCTTACAATAGAGTAGTGGTTTTTTACTGTAGGATGATTATGATGTTGTGTGTTTAACAACAAGTTTTCCTTTATTGGTTTCTAATCTAAGACAAACGTTACCATATGATCTCGATTGTAACCCTTTTATATTTCTATCTAAATAACATCTCCGATTAATTTTTGAGTTTTTGATTATGAGAATAGGATTAGAAAGAGATGATTAAGAAAGTGGGAGTGGTTAGCATTTAGCGGTGGTTAGAGACGTTGGTGAAGTTGTGGCTGTGTGAAAGTGAAGATTTTTTTCTCTTTCCTTAAAAGGGTGTGATGGAGGGGATGTGCGTGTCATGTTGTAGGACCTCACAGCACAACCACAACCAAGTGTAGTGTGTGAACAAAATGAAGAATAATGAAAGGTGCAATGCATCACTAGCTACTACACATTTATGTTTACGTGTACGAATAGGTAGGGCTCAAATTAGAGATAAGTGTAAAGTGAAGAAACCCCAATTTCTATTTGAATCAATGATGCAATCTATAAATAGAAGGGGAGTTGAATGCGATATAGCGCACTACTTCCTTGTCGCCTGGTGCCTGCATCTCTCAACATAAAGTCACCAATTAACTAATCAAATGGTTTCATTGCAATCGGCATTGTTCTAAATTCAAGATCCTGAGAAGGTTGGTGTGGCCAGAAACTATACCATAATATGGTATTTTTTAAATTGAGGTTATCTTGCATGCGCAATTGCCATCATTTCTTAATTTGGGGTGTAATTATGCACCCTGAGTTGAGGTATCTTAAATGTGTATTGATATGTCAAGTAAATTAGGTTGATTTTCTCTATCATGCATGGCTTCACAATTTATTATATATTTATCCCAATCCATGGGTTCATGGAATCTGACTTCAAATGTTTCTGTTTTTTTCTTTAAACTAAATAAAATAATAGATTTGTTTCAGCTAATCTTACACATCATCGCAACTCTATGATCATCAATAAAATAGTTAACAAATAGGATTTATATTCTAAAATCGCTCGTGATGATAAATTATGTTCGTTATTGTAAATAATTTTGGATTATATAACTTAAGCATCGCCTACAGTTTGCATTTTTAAGGGAAATTATAATAGAAATATCTTTTAGTTCTTCAGTTTGTCAAGTAGTGCCAAATTGGTCTTCTAGCTTTTCTTTGTCTTAATTTAGTTCTTGATTTATTTTAAATGATTCAATTTGGTTATTGGTTATTGTCGTCAATTTTGACCAAACGATATTAAAATCAACATCACGTGTCAATTTTTTTTTTTAATTTTTAATTTTATTTTTTACACATGTTACTTCATAGTTGTATCACGTGTTAAAATATTCAATTTGGTCTCTACTAGTTTTAATTTAGTCCTAATTTTTGTAAAAAAATGAAATAATATTATCTCTTCTTAAATTGAAACTCAATTTATTTTTTTATAAATTTTATGATGATATTCTTACTAAAATTGACATTTTTATTAAATATTTGTAAAAATATTTTTAAACAAATTTTTTGTTTTTAGTTTTATTATTAAATAAAGTTAAACCTCAAACCTAATTTCAATAATTAACCATTTTGTCATCGTGTGTAAAGGCATCAAATGTACCATATTATACAAACTTAGTGAAGATTAAGAATTAAATAGCTTGTCACAAATCGGTTTAAGAACTAAATTTCAAGTTCAAAACAAAATCAAAGTTTAAAATTTTATATAGAATTTAAAGTTAATTTAAAAATATTTTTAGAAATATTTAATAAAAACTTAATTTTAGTAAGAATATCACCATAAGATTTATATAAAAAATAAATTGAGTCTCAATTTAAGGAGAGACAATATTATTCCATTTTTACAAAAAATGGGACTAAATTGAAAATAAAAATAAATATAGAAACCAAATTGAATCATTTTAACACAATTGTGAAATGACAGTGTAAAAAAATTCAAAAAAATTCAAAAAAAAACCAGAAATTGAATCATTTAAAAAAAAAAGGATCATATTGAGACCGAACAAAACTTGAAGACCAAATTGACACTACCTGACAAATACAAAGACAAAAAAAATAATTTAACTAATTATAAATAACAAAATATTAGTTTTATTTGTTTATATTTCATAAGTAAAATAATTGATAGTGAGTAATGCATATCGGATATAATAGTGATTGTAAATAGCAATATTGTCAAATGTTTGGAATTCACCATGGCTCAATCACATGTTATGTATGATATTCTGCTTGACACATAAAATTGGAAATGTCAAACATTTCTTCATTTAAAAAAAAAAATCAGATAATGATGTTGAAACATTTTTTCGGTAACTATTTAAATATAGTTAATAAAAATATTATTACTTAATACTATTAATTTTGGTAATTTTCAAATGTCAATTACAATTTATTTATTTATGTTATATGATTTATAAGCTGGTGGGATTCATTTAAAAAGACCAAAAAAATGTAAAATAATTACATTGACGAAACATTTAAAACATACTTTGTATTTTTTTTTTGCTTTGGTTGATGGATCGTTTAAAAAGGTTGTTTTACTTTAATTTTTATGAAAATAAATTGTGTGGATTGATTTAAATTTCTAAATAAATAAATTCTTATTATTATTCTTTTACTCAGGGTAGGAATATCATAAACATTTCTGTTTGAATATGTTGAACTTTTATAAATATTGAACAATAATTTCATTCATGATTGTAAATGTAAAAGTTAAAATGCATGTTGTAAAACTTGAAAAGTGAATAAAGAATAAAATAATAAAATGTTAACATGATGAAATAAAGAAGCAAGTAAATCAATTTGAACAAAGAGAAATGACGTAAAATGAATAACTCTAAAGGCAATGAAAATAAATGACAAGAAATGCAAATGAAAGAAATTATCAAAAGAGAAAATACAAATGATAAAAGAAACTATAAATTCTTAATTAAGATATTATTTCTAAGTTTTTAATGTCATTTTTCTTGAAGATACAGGATTTTTCACTGTAAAGAAATTTTTTCTTGGAGACATGCATTCCTAATTTTTATTATATTAAAAAAATATAATAAAAATTGAAAATGCATAAATCAATAGAAAAATAATAACTTTGATATACTTTATAAACTTTTCAATTTTTCTTCTTCTCCATTAATCTTTGTTGTTAATTATCTTTTTTCTACTTTTTTTTTATTTATTTCTACCTTATTCCCTAAGATTTTTTTTCCTAAGAGAGGTAAGAATAAAGTGTGTTTATGTGAGTGATAATGAGAAAGAAAGGAAGAGAGAAGTGTATAAATTATTTTTTTTCTCGGTTCCTTTTCGTATAACAGATTGTGTATTCATATCACACATCCCATTATAATGTAATAATAACCTTAATTATGATGAACACGATAAGGAAGAAATTGACCAAGATAATATCACCTTACGTAATCAAATCACATCAAATTAGAGCATAATATCAATACAATCTCAATCATCATCACTTGTATTGACTTTAATCATTAGAAAAGATATTGCTTCTAATTATTAGAATCATATCACTATTTTCTCTTATGAGGAACAAAGGCTAGAAAAGCAAAGAGTCGGGATAAAAATACATTTGGTTGTTGGGCTCATGAGGAGGGGTGCGATAATTAAAAACAAATGAGATTCTTCCTTATTTTTTTTGTTTCCTTTTTTTCTCTTTTTTTCATCTCTTTTTTCTTTTTCTTTTTTGCTAAAATTAAAGTTTGAAAATTTTAGAAGAAAATTTTATTTCACCTTTTTTTTATTTACCATTAACTAAAAATATTAATTTTATTTTATATTTTTTTCAAAAATAAATTTATTTACGCAGACGAAATTGAGTATTGACCATGACGATTACATTAAATTACTAAATTATAATAAATAAAATTTATTTAGACAATTATAGTGTTATAGTTACATGTATGATAATGAGTCAGAAAATAAAAATTATTATACAAAAAATATCAAAACAGTATTCTACATGATAAAAATAAACAACAAATAAAAATATTAAAAAAATGGTCATACGAAAATAATTTAATAGATCGTTGAAAAAAATCGCACAAAGGAGAAAACAAATATAAGGTTAAGGGTATGGTAATATGAAAAAGACCTTGGAGATCCAGTAAAAATTTTCAAATATTAACCTAGTTGAATGGTTGAGAAATAACAAAAATTGTCTTAGAAAAAAAAAGGAATTTCTTCAAATGAACAAAAGTTAATAATAATAGAATAAATAAGATAAGTTTTTTATATTACCTAGTAAATGAAGTGTTTAGGCTATTGAACAATTAAATTGACATTGTTAAACTATACAATAAATAAAGATATTAAAAAAAAGTAGAAATATTCAATTGTGATAAATAAAAAATATTTATTTGACATACAATATTTGAACATAATTGCACAAAGGTTGCGATAACAGAAAAAATAACTTGGAGATATGAATGAATTTGATGACAAACCAAACAATTAAAAGAAATAAAAAAAATATAAAATGTGTAATAAATATATATTGTGACATCCCATTTAATAGAAATTTATAATAAATAAAACATCACATTAATAGTAAAATAGAAACTAATGGCAAAAAAAGCCCAAAGAGCAAGTTGAAAGCATAACAATACAAAGTTTTTCAAAAGAAAATAAAGAGTGAGGAATAACTAAGGCAATCTACTCTAGACTGTATGTAGCATCTTCATCTACCTACTCCACCTTAACATGCACTTCTTCTTCTGCTCCCATAAATATTGATGATCATCACACAGAGAAAAGTCAAACAAGAAACAAACACAAAGAGTAGGGTAAGATAGTGAAAACAATTTAACAAATAATTGAGCAATTATGAACACAACAACATGTGATAAAAAGAATACCAGACCCTTTAACTCAAGTATCCAGATACATGTAATGAAATCGGACCCATTGGAAACATGCCCTTGTGGTGGCCTCTACTGCTTTGCAGAGCCATTATCAATGAGTTTCACCCTACCACACACAAGGTGAATCCATAATCATCTAAGGTCATTATCATGCCTTAGACTAGAACCTCTTGTTACTTTCACCACATGAACTAGTTCACTTTATATGAGTTTGACTAATCCATTAGTGTCAGGATGTAACCTTACTTGATTCCTTATTTCATTACACACACTACAATAACACCACCATTAAATCTTCCTATGAGACTCATGAAATTACGTCAAGCACATATTATGTATATATTCTCACACATTCATTGTCATCACATACCAAGTACAACAATTTCAGTCTCATTACATCACACAAGACATACATGGAAGCATGATTTAAGGGGTAAATCAATGAATCATGGAAGCAATCAAGTAATTAAAACAATTATGCTATCAATCTCGCTTAATCTAAAGAGCTCTCGCTCAAGCAACAAGAGTCTCTCGCTCAAGCTAGAAACTTTCGTCTAGGCAAGATTGCAAACAAAGAGTACTAGAACATCTACGAGTTCTCGCTTTAGCTAGACCATCTTGCTCAAGCGAGATTACTCTCGCTCAAGCGACAACTCGAGACAAAGAGCAGGGACAAGTTTCAGCTATTCCCGCTTAGGCGAGAGCTTCTTGCTTATGTGAGAACAACATATCCACACGCTCACACATGCAAAGCCAAAAACCAGAGCATAAACACTACACAGTTCAATGCAAACATCAATCCAGCAACAGAAAACACATACAAGGGCTAAAACTAACAAACCATTTCAAAAACTTATAAACCCTAGTTTCCCTTACCTTGACAGATGCTAACCCAGCAAAACCGAGCCCCAACAAAAGAGTACCACAACACAATTGCAGCTTAAGAAGCTAACAAACAAGAACAAAGGGAGAAGATAATGAGGTTCATGACCACAAATCTGAATCAGACCAAGAACTTCATAACTGAAAAGAAAAGGAAAAGAAATAGAGGTTTTAAGTTCAACTTACACGGAGGGAAAGAACATTTGGTTAGCTCGAATGAGGATTTCGCAAAGGCCTTAGTTCAACTTCATTTTCAAAGGAGAGAAAGAATGAGTTGTTTGGGTTGAGAAGACAAAAAGATAAGTAAAGTGGAAAACTGAAAAGGTTCCTGAAAAAAATAAATGGGTTGGCTGGGCCTTTGTAATTTAAATGGCCCATACATATGAAATAAAAGTGGACCTTATATATATATATATATATATGAGTGTTTTTAAATTTTGAACACATTAAATATTTTCATATATCAATACCCTATCAGTGTGTTATTTCCATTTGTATAGTGTAATGCAAAAGATTCTAAAAAAATAATATATAATTATTATTTTATTAATATTGCAAAACTCTCTTAAGTCCTCTATCTGCATGAAATCGGTTGCTCTTGTTCTTATCTCGTCAAGAGTTTCTACAGGTTTTTTGCATGCCAATGTTCTTACAAGTCCAAAATCACCCTGTGAGGACCCTTCAAACTTTTAGCAAAGACTCCTTACTTTTCAGACTGAGAGGTGTGGTGTTCTTCAAACTTTGTGCCTTGAAGTTGAGATGTCTTAGGTCCACGTCTGTTCTAGACCGAGAGATGGTGTGCCTAGTTAGGCTTGAACCTACGAATATTTATCTTAGTTAACCTTGATGAATGACATGTGTAATCTTCCTTAACCCTAAGTCATAATTCCAATTAAAAGAAATTATCAGAGCCATCTTAGATTGAGAAAATCTAAGCCATCATAGGTTGAGATCTTCTAGGTTGTCATAGGTCTAGATGTACCTGACCATCATAAGTTGAGATGTGTGTTAAGCCAACATAGGCTAAGATGCACCAGGTCAACATAGGCTGAGATGTATCAGGCCAACATAGGCTGAGATGTATTAGGCCAACATAGGTTGAGATGTGTGTCAGACCAACATAGGTTGAATGTATAAAGCTAACATAGGTAGACCAACATAGGTTGAGATGTATGATGCCAACATAAGCTGAGATGTATCAGGCCAACATAGGCCGAGATGTACCTAACAAACATATAGGTTGAGATGTGTGTTAGGCCAACATAGACTGAGCTATATCAAGACATAAGTTGAGACGTACCAAGCCAACATAGTGATGATAGTAGAATTAAGATACCTTCTATTTGGATATCAGTCACCTTTATATACCTGGTCTTCATTAATTACCTTTAGAGACATTTAAAACCCTTTATAAATACTAATGAATACTCTATTGTAACTATCACAACATTAAAAAAGCAAATTATTGCCTTGTCTGATATTAGCATGTCCTTGTTTGATATGTTTTCATCTTAATATATGACCGAGATGTATGCAACCCTTCATCTCAAACTTACCAAATTATCTGATCAAGATATATCAAACCCATATTAGTCTAAACCCATATTACTCTAAATATATCAAAAATACCGCGATATGTATTAGGCCTACGTAATACAAATATGAACATTTACAACATATAAACTCAGGAATGCACTAATCAAATAATTAATCTGAAAGGCACCATATTTATTAAATAATGTTTTCTTAAATCTAACTTAAAATAAAATTTCGCTTAAATGTCTAATATATGTATATTATATATATGTTAACATGTATAAAATGCTTAACTTATATTTTCTATAGGGAAAATTTAATATATTTTAAATTTCTTTCATTAAATCAAATACCCATTATGTATTTATGGTAATAATATTAAAAGTTAAATTCAAATTTGAAAAAAGAATTAACTTACGAATGAGTCTTGCAGGGTCAAATTAAGATAGCGAGGACGTGTGTTCGTCGGCGCGGGGCTGCTGAACGGCTGTGGTGTGCTAGTCGACGGCAGATAGATCACTGGTAGAAGGTGGGCACGTGATTAGCTGGAGGCAAGTGCGACGGAGATGGCGGTGCTTCGCAGTGACATGAAGGACAAAAGCTTTCAAAAAACGTGTAAGAAAGAAATACCTTTTTTTTTTTTTTTAATTTTTGAAAACGGCATTAAATTCCATTTCAATGACTGGGGTGCTATTGATGGAACACCTACTGCCAATTAATTTTATATCTATCTTCATATTTTCATACATATCTCAATTATCTTCCATGCATTATTACTAGTCACGGCATAAATAGTTCTATAGTGCCACTATCTTTCTCCATAAAAATTCCATTGGTTAAAGTGAAAATAACTTCGAGTTTATTTTGTTTCACATTTAAAATTTTATTCTTCTTTTAAAAAATTTGGAGGAAACTATTTAACGATGACTCCAAATTTTAATTTGTTAAAATCAAATTAATCAAAACTTTCAAAATTGTTAAAAACATAAAATGCTCCAAATCAAATGAATTATTCTCCAACTGAAACTCGAATTCAATGTTTTAAACAAAGTTGTGCCTCTAAATGAAATTGTGTAATTCAATATTTTCAATATTTTTATTAGAGTGTGTTTGGGAGAGTATTAAAAAATTAATTTTGGAAGAATCGATTATATAGACACATAAACTAATAATAATAATATTAATTTTTACTTGGATGTAAATTTTTTAGTTTAAAATCAATTTTAAAACCAAATATATCATTAATTTATTTGAAAAAAAAAACAAATCTAATGTTTGGGAGACCTTTTTTATTACTCATTCTTTCACTCCTCTGCCTATTCATAGAACCCACACTCTTCCTAAACTATTCACAATTTGCCTTCATCTTCTTGTTTTCACTTTCTCTCTAACTAGAACTTGAGCTCCATTCTGATCCATTCCTCTCTTCCTGTTGCAGCAAGCGAACCTGAGATCAGTTGATAACCTCTCCCCCCCAGCTAAGTCTCCCTCCCATCCACGTAAGTCAATTTCAATTTCCCCAATTCTCTTCAAATTTCAAATTCTGGAGTTCCATTCTTGCTAAATCGAATTAGGGTCCTATTCTCACTCTGTGAATCTATACTCCAGTTCCTAGGTTGTGCAATTGAGGTGCCTCCCTGTTGAAAGATATCCTTGCTAGTTGGTGATTGTTAAAGGTAAGGGAAGCTATCTGCTTTGCTTAAATTTCGTATAGAAATCATCTCTGATGACTTTGATTGCATGAATTTGTGCTTGTTTGATGCTTGGATCACTTGTTTGTGCTGAATTGGGATTTTTGGTGTGAATTTTTGGGCTCTACATGTGAAAACAGATTGAGAATCTGATGTTTTTGCCCAAGTGAGCAGCTCTCGCCTGAGCAAAAATACTAGAAACTCATTGCTGTTTATGTGCAAATTGTCGCCTAGGCAAGCTGGTTTCGCTTGAGCGAGAGACATTCTCATCTAAGCGAGACAATTTAGCCTGAGCGAGAATTCGCTCTGATTTTGAGTTGCCCTCTGCTTGGAGCCTCGCTCAGGCGAGAATGATCCGCCTAAGCGAGATAGCCCTCTCGTCTGGGCGAGATCTTCTAGCTTGAGCGAGAACCACTACAGCTGAGTGTTTAATTCTTTGTTTTAATGGATGAAGCTATATGTATGAATGTATAAATGTGAAATTAGCCTATAATATGCTTGGATTGTTGTGACTGGTAACATGTATGGTGGATTTGCATGAATTTGGATTGTGAGAAGATGTGGTTGAACTAGAATTTCAAGGGAAATTCCAAAGAGTATGTTTTAGTGTATGTACGAACATAAGGACTCACTATTGGGGTATCCTGAAACTCCAATAAACATTCACACTCAGATAGAGCATAATGGATTATGTCCAGAGGAGTAGTAAGAGGTCTTAGTCTTTGGACTTTATCAAGTCTTAGACGCGAAGGGGAATTACCCTATAAGTAGTTGGGTGATAATCCCTTAAGGCTAAACTCTGCAGAGTTTGGGAACAGTCACAGGTGCACGCCACCAAGAGGTCCAATGTCACTTACATAATCCGGATATTGAGTCTAGAGTCATGTATCTATGTTGTGATGTGGTGGTTTAAGTAATTCCGGTAAAAATGAGAACAATTGCCTAGTAATCATAATTGAACTGAATGTTTTCTCTTAATTAAGTTAGCTTACCCTTTTTGCTTGTGTTTGTTTCTTTTAGTGTGTTTTCTCCTTTGCAATGACCACCTAGTAATTGGTGTGAGCAGTGGAAGATACAGGCGAAGACACTCCCCTCTTGGATAGGAGTTGAACCCGTGGCATGGATATCCAGCAGTAGATTCTATTTCATGTTTTGCTTAAGAGTCGGATGTTTCGCTAACTCCTTTCTAGCATAGGCTGTAAATATAGTTGGTACTTATATGGTTATTTTGGATGACTATATTAATACATTATATTGGCTTATTTCTACCACTTGCTTTGTTTGATGATGATATAATGTTTTATTTAGTAGCGTAAAAACTATTAAATGAGATGTTACTATTAAAGTGTTAAAAAAAATTGTGGACGACACTTCAATTAAAAGAAGGTATTTGCTAGAGATTTAAAATCTCTAACGATAATTGATTAGAATAAAATCGCGGTAGATATTTAACATCATTAAAAGAACGCAAATATAGTTTTATTGTGAGAAGATTTAGTTTCAGACATTGGATTTAAAAAGTTTCAATTATTGGATGTATAGTTAACTATGATTTTAAAGTATAATTTTTTCTAAATTATATACATATATATATATATATATATATATATATATATATATATATATATATATATATATATATATGTGTGGAATTTTTAAATGTAATTATGGCTACCTTTTGATTGTTTTTTAAGTGAAATAAAGTTAAGAATGCAGTGAAACAAATTTCGTGTAGTTTTTTTTTATTGGATAGGAAACATTTTACTTTATTAATTAAAGTACTGTTTTATTTATTTTAAAATGCAAATATATCTAAAGTCCCACTTGAACAATATTTGTTCATATTTTAAAATGCAGTGAACTCTTTGTTTAGCTATATCTCGAGGGGTGCAAGAATATCACTATTTTTTTCTTTTCACAGGTGAGAAATAAAAAAAAATGGTAAAATATGTTTTTGATTTTTAACATTTAGTGAAAATTATAATTAGTTTTCTTTTTTGAAATCTTGGTTCAATTTAATCTCTTAACTTTAAAATTGTATAAATTTAGTTATTTTAACTAAATTTTATTATGTTTATTTGACGTTTCAAATGAGTTTATTCAAATTCGTTTCATAAATTCATTTAAAATGTCAAATAAATTTAACAAAATTTAGTTAAAATAACTAAATTTACATATTTTGAAAGTTACGGAATTAAATTGGATCAAAGTTTTGAAGAAATACTAATTTTAATTTTCACAAAAAGTAAAGAAACTAAAAACATATTTAACTTAAAAAATAGTTGATTTATTTTTTCTAATTATTTTCATGCTAATTTTGTTATACCATGTAAAAAAATTAGGTATTTTTACTCGCTTTTATTTTGTTTCTCTCATTTGGTAGCAATTTCCGTTGTATCAACACAAATGGAAATCAATCACTAGCCTATGTTAAAACAAAGGAAAATCGTGCATTTTGGAAATACTTTGTATCCTGCAAGTCTTATTTTTATCTTCAACATCACCATGTCCAATGACGGATCTTCAGCCAAAATTTTGGCTGAATTACTATTTTGGTCAATCTCTTCGTTCAAAAATGTCAAGTTGTTTCTTTAATTTTTTTTAAGTCTCAATTTGTTCGTGATTTTTTGAAAATTGATGTACTTTGATATTTTTCGTTAAATTTTTTAAAGCGGAAGAAAGATCTTTCATCAAAAATTGACACTAGGATTATGTCAATTACACCAACAAATCAAATAATCATCCTTATTCAAAACTTCAATTTTAATGAAAAATCTAATTCAAGAAATTTAATAAAAATGACAAAATTGCATCATTTTTTCAAAAATCGAAACAAAATTGAGACAAAAAAAATTAAAAGACCAACTTGATATTTTTGAACGAAAATAGAAATCAAAAGAATAATCTCAAATATTTTATATAAACTAGTAAAAACATAGTATTCACTTTTTTCATGATAATAAAAAATAATAAAATTATAATTATTGTTATTATTATAATTATAAAATTAAATATAAATTATTTTTATAATCTTACTATAACTAATTTTCATTTATAATGATTAAATTTTAAAAAATAATTAAATTAAAAAATAATTAATTCCACAAATAATCATTTAAAAGATAATATTAACAAAATAATTATTTTTATTTAAAAAATATTTAAAATATAAAATTAAAAAATAAATGTGGACAACCCAAAAAAAACTTTTCTTTATATATAAATATAGATGTATACAAATTTATTAGAATATCAAATATATGAAATATATTACAAATATTAATTTTTTGAAAAATATATTTAAAATTATATATTAACAAATATAAATATAAAAAAATTGGAGGGCCATGGCCCTCCTTAGTCCTTATAGCTTGTTCATTAACATTATCAAGTCTCTTTTGTCATTGAAATTCATGCTAATTGTAGCTTATTTTCGGTATTTTTTGTTATGGTTAAGTATATTTTTGTCCTTCAATTTTTATTGAATTTTGGAATTAGTCACTTTTGAAAACCTTGAACAAATTTAGTCTCTTATCTTTATAAATACATGGATTTAATCCTTTAAACCAATTTTTTTAAGTTTATTTGATGTTTCAAACGCATTTCTCAGCTAACATTGAAGCGAACATATGTCAAATATAAACAAACTAAAATATTATAATGAAATGTATTTAAAATGTCAAATAAACTTAATAAAATTTGGTTAAAATGACTAAATCCACACATTTACCAAGTTGATGGATCAAATTGGTTCAAGATTTTCAAAAAAGACCAATTTCAATTTTCACTAAAAGTTGAAGGACAAAAAACATATTTAACCTTTTTTGTTATAATAGTTCTCAACCTTTTGGACATTTACAAACTAAAATAAAAGTCCCACTCTAACAATATTCGTTCATCTTTCACTCTTTTAATGGATATTCAAGTTTTTAACAACTTTTACTATGCAAAAAGCTTTATAAATTCTTTTATAAGAGTGTTTAATATTATTCTAGATTGCCTTCATTATATCACACCACTTTTAAATAACTCGTTTTTTACAAGTTTTGTTGCATGTCTAGTAAAAACTCAAATTTATAATTTTTTTATTTGCAATTCATATTTTTAAAATTTAAAAATTTAGTTCAATTATTAAAATGATTTTTTTTTCATAATCCGAATTGTACTTAAAATATAGTTCTTAATATTGTTTTTTTATTCTCAACGATCATTACTAAAGTTTTATTTTCTTATTCTCAATGAATATATATTTTTGACAATTTTATTAAAATAACATAACAAATTATCTATATTCTTAAAAAAAATATAATTCTTAACAAGATTTTAGTTATTTTTCTCAAAAATATCCATTATATAAAATATTTAAATAAATTCATTCCTACTTTAATTTTCAAATTAAACTCATTTATCACATTCTTATGAAAAATAGTACTATGTTTTCTTTCTCTCCTTTTCTTTTCAAATTTAAAAAAAAAAAACATAACAAAAAATTTGCAAGATTATACTTTAATTTACAATTTGAAATTCTAAATAAATTTTAAATCTAATTCAATATAAAGAAACTAATTTATAAAATAAGATTTATACATATTTATATGTTTTGTTGCACGACTAAAAAGAAATTGAAGTAAAAATATTTTTTTCTTTTTAAATTAAAATTAAATTAAATGAAGGTATTTTGGAGAAAGAATCTAGGTTTATACTGTGAAGCATCGTTATTGATAGACACACCTCTAGAAAATAAAGTCCCACCAAATTATTTGGGCTTGCTAATGATACCCTCCAATCACCTCATGCCACTTCTTACCTCCTAATTGCTCAATCTTAGAGATGTCAAAATGGATTTTAACCCGTGAGCCAACCCGGCTCACCACGGGTTCGAGCCGGGTTGGGTTGAGAAAAATTCAACTTTTTCAAAAGTGGGTTGAACTCAACCCGGCTCACTTAACCCACGGGTTAAACGGGTTCGAACCGGATTGAAGGTGGGTTGGCCCACTTAACCCACCAACATTTTTTTACAATTTTTTTTTATTTTTTTTAATTTTTCTTTTAATTTTTTTTAATTATTTACTACTCCAATTATATTTTTTCACAATTTCATATTTTTAAATGTTAGAATGTTGCTTAATTATATTTGAATTATTTGAATGTTTAATTAATTTGATTGTCAAGTTATATATATATGTTGATACTTTAATCTTTAACTATAATCTTTATAGTAAATTACTCAAGTAACCGTCTTATAAACAATTTTTTCTAAATTAGCATGAAAAAAATGTATAGTTTTTTTATTTATATTTTATTGAATAGCATGACAGAAAATTTGTAATATTAGTCATGCTTTCTTAGACTAATGGATACTTTCTTGGAAATAATTCTTCATATATTGGTGGTGAGCCTGATCAAAACATTGGTTCTTGATTTTATTATGATTGTCATCTCATGGGTTACTTAAAAATTTATTTAAATATTTGAATAATAATAAAAATAAATAAATAATTTTTTTAGGTGGGTTGGTGAGCCAACCCACTTAACCTACCAACCCGTGGTGGGTTGAGCCGGATTACAAAATTTCTAGTTCACCAGAAAGTGAGCCGGGTTGGGTTCACTCATTTTGAACCCGGCTCGTGGTGAGCCAACCCGTGTGAGCCGGGTTGGCTCACTTTGACATGTCTACTCAATTCAAATAAAAATTTGATATATATATATATATATTTGAAGCTGATATCTAGATTAACGTAACGTGGATTTAGATTATAAATCAAATGTGAGGATTAATTAAATCACTATTTAATTATCTTAGTTAACATTGGTTGCAAATTAAATATGAATTTATTTACAAGTGTAGTCTCGTACAGTTTATGACAAAACAGTATCTCTGGTGATGATGACAACATAGCTTTCGCATTGCTCACTAAACGTCACCGTGTCCTAAATCCTTTTATTACAACCACATGCCTTCATCCAATCACCAAAATTCGTTTCTTTGTATTTGCATAAATTATCAATTATTAATTATCACATATTTTTCACAAATCAAATCAAATATCTTTCACTTTTTTATCCAACTTATATCTGCCGACTTTAAGCATAAGACACGAAACCATTGAAAAGTATCAGGGCCAAACCAAAAATAAGATATATGTATCAATACAATTATTACTTTTATAACTATATATTTTAATTTTTAGTTATTATAGATATTATACATAATTAATTGTTATGCTTCTTTTTATAGTTAGTTTGTTATTATATATAATATATTTTTTTTAAATAATAACAAAATATATTAATAAATTGAATATAAAAATATAATAACTGGTTATATATAATATTTAAAATATCTAAAAAGTAAACAATTAATTATATATAACATCTAATTGTATTCCATTTAATAAATAGTTATTATTTTAAAATAGTTATATATTTTAAATATTTTTAAGAATTACACTTACCATGTTATTGTACTCCATATTATTTTCACTTAATTTTGTATATTGTTGTTCCCAAATGAAACTAACAATTTAGACTGTTGACCTATAAATAAGTAATGGCTTAATTAGTTATTTTTATATCTATTTTTTTATTAATGATGATAAATATATGACAATAACGTTAAAATTAGTTTAATTTTATTTGTTTAGTTACAGTTTTCTAAAATCAAATTTACACACCCTAGATGCCATGAAACTATTAGTTTAAGTTGTGGTAATGGATTAACTCCGTATAATCTCTTTAAAATTTAATTTAAATGAATAAATTTAGGTGCAGAATCTAAACTATGTTAATATTAATTTTTATTAGAAGAAATAGATAAATTCATAAAATAAACAAACAATAATAAAAAAAGATATTTTAATTTTTTGAATAACCTTAAAATCTCCATGATTTACATATTAGGAACCAAATTAAAACATATTAATATATAAAGATAAATTCATATTAAAACTTATAATACAAATATACTTTTTGGTTAACGGTGAATTGAATGCCTCTAATCATTGACATTAACTGGTGCAGACTCTGGAGAAAATTTTATTTAATTCAGATCTGATTTGTTAGCAGGCTAGGGTTAGCAATAGATAGGACGTAGTTGTTGGTTCCCACTGAACACGGTTTATTCGGATTATTATTTATTATTATTATTTATTAACGACTATATATAGAAAAAATGAATGGAAGGTGATTCTTGGTGCTTTGGTGGCGTAGCCTAGCAGGTCAGGGGAGAAAACGGAGGAAGAAGAATCTCTTTCTCTATACAACAGTGCCCTTTCCTTCGTTCTTTCAAAGAGGTTTCCTTTCTCTCTCTTTCTCTCTCCACCCTCTATATGCCATATGCTGTGTTCTTTGTTTTCTCATGGAACCTCTGCTATTGCAAAATCCCATGATTTATGAATAATTGTTGTTGTATATTCGATTCAAAGATGCGATTTTGTTTGACCCCATTGCTGCCCTTTTTCGAATAAATCAATGGGCATGGTCAAAGTTTTTCCTTGATTGCTCTTTGGATTATTTCTATTTGGGGGGTTTTCATTTTTCATATATTTGGTTTGTCGGATTTGTTTTGTTTGGAATTTTTTAAGAAGTCCAACATGGTTAAGGCAGTCTTGGAATTTAGAGTTTAGGAAAGAATGAAGAAACCGTTTTGAAGCATCGACGTAAAGATGGGGTCTATTGTATTTCTTTTGTAGAGACCACATGTACATTGAGACAATTATGGTTGAACTGGTAGGATTATTATGAACAGCTAAACTCTCCTTCCATGTCTTTCATTGCATACGCAGAACTCGAACTTGAGATCATTAATTAAGCTGCCTTCGCGCCGGTTGATCCACGAGCTCTGTGGTTGGGGTCTATTGTGTTTGTTCTTGTGACTTAGGTAAAGAATAGAATAATAAACTATATTGCAGATTATGTGAATGATTTCTATAGGTTTTATCTTCAGGTTATGTTTTTGAATTGAGAAAAAAAAATGCTTTTTTGGTTTATTTTTCTAGTTGTTGATCATGTTCTACTTTTACTATAATTACATATCAGATTGACCTTTATTCTGGGGTCCTTTTTGTTTACCAGGACTGCATCTCTTATGCATATCTGTTACTGGATTCTGCTGGTTGGAAAGGAATTTCTTTCACTCTGGCCGCTATAACAAAGCCAAACTATTCTCGCACCTCTAGGAGGGTGTGGGGTGACGAAGAGGGAGTGATTTGGCTTTGTGTTTTGCGAAGATCAAAGTCTTCGGATATATGGAGATTGTGCCGTGTTTCAGTGGGCTTGTCGCTTGATTATGGCTAAGGGTGGCTTTTTGCGGTTTTGCCAGAAGCTCTTTCTAGTTTGCCACTGAATCTGAGAGCAAATTTAGTCCTTGATTAGGCTTCTGGAAAATTGATGCACGGTATAGATTGTAATTGGTATTTGTTTTTCTGCCTTAGAGAAAGTTTTGTGTTTAGATGTAGCTGTCAACGTCATTGCAGCAATGTTTAGATTTTCTTGTTTCCATGCTAATGTACACGGCAATAAAACAAAGGTAAGTATAAGATGTATGAATTGCTTGGTATTATTTGTTGATATGATATATATCATGGCCTGTGTTGATTTTGTGCTTTCCTCTTCAACCAGAAAACAGTTCAACCTTCTACTGAAGTAATGTTGAAGACTTATCAAGATGTTGCCCAAAGTCAACGCCGTAAAGATTCATCTAATTCTCCAAGCGCATATTCACCCCTTTTGAAAGAACAAGTTGACCAGAAAATAGATGTGACTGGGAGTCATATTAGCAATTGGGATTCAGTTGAGCGCAGTTGTAGGTCAGAGGATATGAGTAGCAAGTTTTCCTTTGAAAATGACAGTCAAGTTAACCAAACTAGGCCTCTTATGAAGAAGAGTCAGTCTCTTCAAAGTGTGCTTGATCAAGGCATAAGGGATGGTGATGAAGATCTGGGGCTGTCGTGTGATGATGGCAAAAGCCCAATGGAGTCAACGATGTCAACTTCCAAAAAGTATCATAATGGAAACCCTATTGATCAGTGTGGAAGTAACCCAAACGTTGCCAGTTCAGGTTTTGCAAATGATGCCTCGCTTTTTTCAATTGGAGACCCAACACCTTCAGATAAAGATGCCCGTGAAATTTCTGACACTCCTTTATCTTGTGAGTATGTTGGTGACATTCCTGACCAAACTTCTGTTCCTGGTAGCGTATCACTAAGGAAGTCGCATTCTTCACCCAATATCAGAGCTTCTATACTTTCTGCTGAAAAAGATGCTTTTAGACGTGCATTGTCAAGATCCTGTGATGATCTTCATGCTTTAAGCATGAGGCAGAAAGAGGAATTCATCAACGACTTTGATGATCAAATAAGGGGAGATCAAGAAAGAGAGAATGACATGGGAAAAACTGAAGATGGTCATATGGACAACCTCTTTGATGATGGTTTCGATTCTTATCTGATTACTGGTTCAGCAAAAGACTGGGTAATGCCATTGACATATGATACAATTGATTCCAAAACCCTTCAAGGAGATTCCTCGGTTGAATTTCCTAACAAGGATTTCAAGATTAAGCGCATTGAAGATTGGGTTATTGGTCTGCAGCATTGTGGACCACCTGGAGAGGAAACAAATGAAGAATTGCCTGAAGTTGTTGAGCCTTTAGATGATGTTAACGCAGTAAATGGTGTGACTGCTGCCATTGTAGATCACAAGGCCTCTCCAGGAATGGATGCTGCTAAAAGATATATATCTTCTCTGGGTCCTAATGCCACTACTGCTCAACTGGCTAATCATGGGTTGGTTGTGATCCCCTTTTTGAGTGCATTTGTGAGTTTGAAAGTGCTCAATTTGTCTGGAAATGCCATCGGTTAGTAGTATAATTTCTTTATTTTCATTATCGGTTTCCTTCAAACTGGCAGTACTTAATCCAGTTATCATGTTCTGAATTCTCCTTTTCAGTGAGGATAACTGCGGGTGCTCTTCCCCGTGGACTTCACGCACTGAATTTGTCCAGAAACAAGATCTCCACTATTGAAGGATTACGCGAACTTACAAGGCTTCGTGTCCTAGACCTCAGTTACAACCGTATATTAAGAATTGGACATGGTAAAACAAATTCTGGATTACATCTCAAGTTTCTTATTCATAGAACTTCTTATAGAAATAACATGTTGATGCCATTATTATTAACATCCAATCTTTTCCTCATCTGCAAAGGCCTTGCATCCTGTCCATCTCTGAAAGAGCTCTACCTGGCTGGAAACAAGATCAGCGAAGTGGAGGGTCTGCACCGTCTCTTGAAACTAAGCATCCTGGATCTCCGTTTCAACAAGATTTCAACAGCCAAATGTCTAGGCCAACTTGCAGCCAACTATAATTCTTTGCAAGCTATCAACTTGGATGGGAACCCTGCCCAGAAAAACGTTGGAGATGAACAGATGAAGAAGTATCTGCAGGGCCTTCTACCCCATCTCGTCTACTACAATCGGCAGCCTATCAAAGTGAGCACTTTGAAGGATGGAGCAGAACGGTCGGTTCGGCTAGGAATGAATTCCCATCAGTTTGATCGCGGCCTTAGGTCGGATCGCAAGACCACAAGGAAAACCAGCCAAGGTGGTGTTGGCTCACGGAGATCAGTGGCCACTTCCACTCATGTTCGCAGAACTGTGGATTCACCAAAAGTATCCAGAGGCAAGCAAGCTCACCTGCCACCATCTAGAACCAAAGCACCAACACCAACCCACACTCGCCAGCATTTTGAAGCTCCCACCAAAGTATCGAACGCGACCCCAGAGCTCTCCATGCGCAAGAGTCGTAGCGAGGGGAATTTTGGAGCTCTGTGAGAGGCTGTTAAGTACAAAGTTCATTCCTTTACTTCATTGTTTCAGTATGCATCTATTGCCTTGGTATGTTGTATTCTTGTCATGCTTTCTGTTTTCACAGTTTATCCCTTCTGTTTTGGTGCACTGGATATTGATACGTTGATTTGTGGGTTGTAATGCCCAATAAGCTGCCGCTTTCTGTCACAGTATTTCTATTCCATTATGTGTTGTGTTTTGTTCATTCAGAACATCATTTTCAATTTGTCTAGAGAACAAGTTTGGTGCAATTGCAATAAATTTCCTCTTTGGAAGGATAGTTTGTCACTTCCATGATTTTGTTTTGTGGGGTTGATGTGCTCCTTACTGATATTAGGATTAAACAACTGTATCTTAGCTGGACCAGTGTAATTAAACCAAGTTACTTGGCCTTGACCCCACTTATTTAGTGCAGATTATCAATTTGAATACTTATCTATAGAACATTTACATTATTTGTAGTTTTTATTTCTGACATATCAACTTATGTGTCATCCATTTTTTTTCAACCTTTTAAAAGAATTTGGTTGGTTAATTTAACTCAACTTGTACTAGGACTGTGTTTTGGTTTAGATTTGTAATTCAATCTAAAATTGATCACCATTACATAGCACAGCCCAAATATTGAAACGATAACGAAACAATTTTACTAGACGTACAAATGGCAACTAACCAACCAAAATTTTTGACCAGCCATGAAGGGAACCTACACCCGCAGAAGAATATCTGAAACTTGTGTTTGGGAATTTTCATATTCCAGTCAAGTATGTATATTATCTCTTTTATTAAGAAAAAAACTTTCCTTTTCAGTATGAAAAAGACCACAACAAGAGGAAGTAGAACCTATAAAATTATAACAATGTGTGTTGTTCAAATAAGAAAGTTCAAGAAGACCAATAGCAGCTCGTGGTATTTCAAGCATTTCCTTATGCCAGTGTGATTCTGGTTCTGTCCGCTAAATATATTCATACAACTAATACAGGTCAGATTAAACAAAAAAATTGATCAAGCTAGGAAATTGGTTTTTTGAACATTCAATCCTTATTAACTTGTGAAAAGCAGATATAACTCATTAAATTAAATTAATATGAATTTTGTATTATTATTGAAGTGTCTTTACACATACATTATTGTTGGCTATCAAAACAATGTTTATAAAATAATTGTGAAAACTCTACAACAAAATTGAATGAAGTGAATTTTAACAGTTTTTATTTATTTATTTTTACACTGATTATTTATTTCATTGTGTTGTTATATATATATATGACAACTAAGTCTACTACCTCTTACAACATACACATATTTTTAACCGCTAACCAAAAATGGTAGTAAACTAACTAGCCAGGAAATATACCTAACAACATGTCTAGACAAGCTGGAATAGAAGTTAATTATTCCAAGCTTGGACACAAGGTATTCAAAAGGTCTTGGAGCAAGAAGGTTAGTTTATCCTTAGAAGGAATGTGAATTAGACGTAGTAAGTTAGATTGAATTTTCTCACACACACCAAGTGACAATCAAGTTCAATGTGCTTAGTTCGTTCAACTCAACAAGTGATATGAATGCCAAAATCTTGAAGAAGGTACACTTACCACTACGCTTTATATTAAGCTCCAGAGGAGAAGATCTTGAGATAGTGTTTTGCTTTTTGAATTTCCATGAAATCAAAACTAAATAAAGAGAGAAGCAAAAGTCAATTACATATTTTTGTGTATCACGACATGCTCCTTAGTCTGAATCAGAAAAATCGATAAGTTGAAAAGGAGTCTGAGTAGGAAATAAAAGGTCTTGTGCAACGCCTTTGATATATCAAAGAACACAAAAAGCAACTTGCATATGTTGGGAAGTAGGTGTGCTGAGAAAATGACTAAGCTCGTTGACTATGAAGCTAATGCTTAGTCCAGAATTAGTGAGATAAATCATTTGCTCAATGAGTCTACGATAGATGGAAGCATTAGGAAGAGATAATCCAACAATATTAGAAAGTTTGAGGGAATGCCATAGGAGTTCAAAACGGTTTGGATGCTAATAATCCAACATCTTGCAAGAGATCAAAAGCATATTTTCTCTAATTAAGAGAAAAATATATAGAAGATTGAGAAATTTCAAATCCTAGGAAAACTCTTAAAGATCCAAGATCCTTAATGCCAATTTTTTTATTTAACAAAGGTTTGATCTAGTTTATTTCATATATGTCAGACCTTGCAAGAATCAAATCATCCACATAAGTGAGTGCAATTGTGAAACCAATGTGGGTCTACTTGGTGAATAAGCAATAATTACAATGCAACAAGAGTATTATAAAGCTTAAAATTCAACTATCTACCAGCTTAGCGAAGACCATATAACGATTTGGTGAGCTTGCAAAGCAAATTAGGATATGAAAGCTTAAACATAGTAGGAGGTTTCATATAAATTGTCTTATTCAGATCACCGTGTAAAAATGTTGTGTTAACGTCTAGTTATTCTAAGTGTAATGTTGAACAACAACAATAGCAAAAACAATCTTATGGTAGTCATTTTAACAACAAGGCTAAAGGTATCATGGAAAACAATATCTTCCATTTGAGTGAAACCATGTGCAACTAAAAGAGCCTTGTACCTTTCTTTTAACCCATTTGCCATGTGTTTGATTTTAAAATTCCATTTGCAGTATGTGGTTTTCTTTCTGATGATTGTTTCTCAACAACCATTTCCTGACAAGTGCACTAGTACCTAGTAGCATCAACAAGTGTTGTATCCACAAGGATTTAGCAATTATGTTGATAGTGAGTTTTTGGTTTTTTTGATTTGGATAGAGAGTGCATGCAAAAACAGATAGTAATAATTAGATTGAGTGGAGTACGACCTATGATTTGATTTCATCTCGTCTTCTTCTACTACATCACTACCATCTTGTTTACTTACTATGTAAATCATTCAATGTCTTGGGAGTACTCTTTCTATGTAGATCTAGGTTCATCCTTGAATCACTAGAACCTAAGGACTTCAAACCCAATGTGATTCCTCAACTCCAGTTGAATGAATCATTACTTTAATGTGCAAGACTCTTTCATCTAGCATCCCCTCTAGTATCCAATGAAGCATTTAGTACATGTATAGAGGTTTGATTGGACCTCAGTTTGAGATCAGTGTTTCACTCCATCCAAACCAATGAAATATGATGAGTTGTCAATTCATCCACACAAGTTGAGACTAGTCTTCCTACTTAATCCAAACCGGTGAAATAAGATGAGTGATCAAGTCATGATTAAACATAAATCAAACCACAAACAATTAAATGAAAGCAAAGATAAATACCCAAAAATTAGAAATGTATAGAATTAGAATTGATAACATCAAACTTGGACACAAGGGAGTTCAACTACTCATAGAATATTACAATGCAATTTCAACAACATCTACACATAAGATTTACACTAAGAGCATTTCCTTAAGCCTTAGACCCTATTCTCTTCTACTACTACATTTCTACACTATACTCAATGCCTAGAATGAAGACATGAGGTATTTATTTATAAAAATTTTTGGGCAGTGCTCAACCTAACTTTTGGTGCTCAACCACAAGGATTTCTTCACAAGTGGATTTCCTTCTCAGTTTATGCCCTTGTGCAAGTGCTTAGCACTTGACCTTTCCCTCTTGGGAGAGTTTTCTTGGCTACTCAGCCTCACGAATTTATGCTCCAGATTTCCTTGCAAAGAATGTTTCCTTATAAGCTTAGATCATTTCTTGTGCTCAGCCAAAAAGTCAAAATATGTTATCCTATCTTTTCTACTTCCATGGCTTAGCACTAGTGACTGTGGCTCAGATGCATACTTGTTTTTTTCTCTTATATTCATTGCAAAACAACAAAATATCATTACAATTCATAAAACTCTAATTCTCACTACATCATTTTGTATCTTAAGCTAAGGAGGTTTGTTTTATACACAACTAGCATCATTTGATACATGATAAATGTCAATTTCAAATGGAAAATTTACTTAGTCTTAACACCTATCACTTTCCTTTAGGCAAACGTGTCAAAGTCCAAATGTGATTCATGTGTAAAGCAAGCAATTTAATCTGGAGAGCTTCTTTCCAACAATCAAATTTAATAGCCTCTTGGTATGTTGAGAGTTAAGAAACACAAAAAATAAATAGACGTAAGTGTTTGCAAGAAGGGAAAGATTATCATACAATAAATAATTAGAGATAGGATACCTAACCATAGAAGGAGATGATGTAGATCAAGCGCTAGCCAATGCTCAATGATAATCTTTCAAATAACTAGGAAGCTTGGTGGGTCATTGAGATTTTATTTGTTAAAGAGAAGTTATTGATTGGGTAGGAATAGTATGTAAGGCAAAGTTAGAAACAGATTCAGGTTCAAAAGAAAGGATAATGTCAATAGGTGATAGAGAAAAAATGTCATTAAACCGAGTAGGTTGAATAGGATGTGGCTTAGAGAAGGTGAAGGGTAAAGGAGGGCCATATGATTGTTTATGAGAAAAAATATTTTCACAAAATTGTACATGTCTTGAAAAAAAACTATATTTTGTAAATCATATAAAACAAAACCTTTAACACCTCTCCAATAGCCCCAAAAAATGCATTTAGGTGCTTTGGAATATTTTTATTTTTTGTGAGAAGTAATAGACGAAGCAAAAACGAGATAACCAAATACACTTAAATGTAAAAAAAAAATTAAGAATTTTTTGTATAACACAAAACAAGATGACTTATAGTCGATGGTTGAAGGTATTCAGTTAATCAAGCGAACAATTGTAGCGACAACATAACTCCAAACATAGTGTGGTAAACCAAAATGAAACAATAATGACCTAGTAACATTTAAAACATGTTGATATTTGCGTTTGGCTAGGCCAATTTGTTGAGGAATTTGATGATGATCTCTTTTTCATTGTAGAAATTGGAGAGGTTATATTAAGGACCATTGTCCGTGTGAAGAATTTTAATGGTTTTATGAAACTGTGTTTGAATAAAAGTGACAAAAGACTACACTAACAAACCAATGTTTTTATTTTATTTTATAGGATAAATCCAAGTAAGGAATTCATAAGGTATAACAATAGAATCCCAAATGTCAAGATGTACAAGGTCAAATAATTCATAAGGAAACAATAAATTTTTTATTTAGAGAAATGACAAAAATCACAGGACAAATTAGTTTCATTACATTCAATGAATGGCTACAATTGTTTCAAAATACAAAGATTATCATGGGAAGGGTGGCCAAAGCTAAAATACGAAAAGGTGACTTGTGTAAGAGAAAAAATCATTTACATTATGTAAAATGATTTTGGGCCAATATCTCATTGTATAATGACCATGTTGAGCTTCAACTATGCTAATCATCTTCATGGAGCTTGGATCCCAAATATGACAATCATGAAGAGAAAAAGAAAACTTATAAGGTAAGACACAAATTAGTTGAGAAACTTAAATAAGATTCAAAGTTAAAAACACATTACTAATAAAAAGAGATATAGAGAAAAGAATTGTGCCAAAAATATTGGTTTGAATTTCAACACCATTAGGTAGTCTAACATGAATGGGAGTGATGTGTTTTTTGAGTTTGAAACAGGGGCAAGTTTTTACAAACATGAGTTGAAGCACCTAATGATCTAAATATCCTTAAAAAATAAGCTGGCCAAAGTGCAACAATACCCGAGGTTTTGTTTACAATAATTCAAATTTGATTGTTGCAAAAGAGTCATTAAGGTTTAATGTTGCTCAAGAGTTAGAGCCGAAGTTAGAACAAAAGATACACCTGTCGAAGAAGGAGCAATATTTGGATCATCACCTTCATCAATATTTTCAAGTGTTTGAACACTATGAGCAAAATAAAATTTTGCAAGTAAGGAGAGAATCCATGTTTCTAATAAAAAGTTTCAATAGTATCTCCAGGGTAGCCACGATCATGGCCACAATTGCGACCAATGCTGGAAGTGGAGGAAGACTAAGAGTAAAGACTAGAACCATCACATCCTCGTGTGAAGGAAAAAAAATGAAGTCATAGTTTGATGATCATCAATCTAGACACCGATTTACATTTTTCTTGAATGAGAAGAGAGAAAGTATGATCAAGATCTGGTAAAGGCTGTATCATCATAATTTTGGAATGAACAACAAAGTATTATTCATTAAGCCCTTTTAGAAATCGAAGAACACAATGACCATCATAATAAGAATGTACAATAGGAAAAAGATTGTAGGAACACTTAATCTCGCAAGAAATGAAGGCTAAAGATGGAAACGCGGACTGCCCCACCTCGTTTTGGCTCGTTCAGTACAAGAAATACAGGCTAATTTCTCTAACCTACCCTACATAAGATATGGCCCACGGGATTGCGAGCTGACCATTGTAAAAAATTTTGTTTTGTAATTTTCTCCCTCAGTTATAGCATGCAAAATATCAGAGTGCAAGATTTTAATAACTTTATTTTTAGTTAATTAAATTAATAGAAGTAATAAATTTTATAAGCCTATGTTTTTAAAATAAGTAATATTCACAATTTTATAATTTCTACAAGCTTGTTAAAATTTTCATAACATATGTATATAACTAAAATAATAAGGAAAACTAAAGACCATTTTGAAAGCAAACTTAATTAATTACAAATTCATGCAATACTGGTATAATTCGATGCATCATAAGCAATAAACACATTTTGCGAGAAATCTACACAATGTGACCTATGCAGCCCAACCCGCCTCACTCGTCATCTTGCCAAAGATTATTCGATTGAGTGAAATATGTAGTTTTATTGAGATGACCTTGATAGAAAACGTAGGTTTCTTCTTTAATATATGAGATGCGAAAAATGTCTCCATGATAGTATCTTTTTAGCAAAGGATTTCAAATTCCAATTGTAGTGTCCATCCAATGAACACATGGAGCAATAGTTACATCAATAAAATGAAGAATGAGCCATGACACGACAATGAAGTTACATTGATCCCAATGTTCAAACAGGGCAAAGCCAAGTGGTGGGCGAAGAAGAGTACCATTAATGAATTGAAATTTTTTCTTCGACCGAAAAGCGGTATAAATATCGTGGAACCAAGAATGATAATTGGATCCATCCAATTTGATTGGAACAAGATGAATTCAAGGCTATCATCACTAATAGTGAATTAGGGGTTGGAAAAAAAATCAAGAATTACTCTAGGAGGGAGGATCCGTACGGAAGGAAGCGGTAATGAAGATGCAAATAAATAAAAGATCACGATGAATTAAACCATAAAATACTTTGATACCATGTAAAAAGTCTACATAATTGAAAAAAGAAGAATTTTACTCTTTTTATTTCATGCATTGATTATCCTTTACATTGTGTTTTATAAATTATGTTGGCTTAAGGGTTGACTTAAGGTCCAAGTAGGTAAAACCCTTGCCTTAGGCCTCCAAGACAAAAAAGCCTCCAACATTTTTTTAGTACTAATATACCCCTATTAAATTAATTATAAAATTATGTTTGATAATAAAATTTAATTAAATTATTATGAGTGACAATTAATTTTCATTGGTATTAAAAATGATATTTAATGAGTTAATAACTTTTTTCAATAAATCATAATTTTGTTTAGGATGAAAGGAGTGGTTAGTTATCTTTATTTTTGTAATGATCAATTTTGATTTCTATCTTCTTCTCTTATCTAAGAGTGACTTTTCATCTACTGATTCTACTATTGGACTCCTTATTTTCTTCCTTGAATATTACCTCAATGAGTTTTTCTTTTGAGGGTTTTGACAAATTCCATTCCTCGAGTCTCATGTTGTTGTGCCAAGGATTTCAAAAGTATAGAGAAAATGAATTTGAAAATGCATTGATTTATGTTAAGAAAATTGCTTTTGGAATGGATATAGATCCTAAGTTTTGCAAAAAATGTATTAATCGCAAAAAGAAACAATTTAATGAAAATATTGAGAATGAAATTATAAAACTTCTCCAAAAATATTTTAGAATTGATTACTTTTTGTACATTGTAGATAAAGCAGTTACCACCATTCAAAGTAGATTTGAACACTTTAAAATATGTGAAAAAAATTTTGATTTTTTTATTTAGTGTTAAGAAATTAAAGTTATTAAATTGTATACTTTTGAAAGAAAAATACTTAAAACTTGAAAAATCTTTAAAACATAATAATTTGATGGATATTGATTGATTAAACTTATTTTTATATTAAATATGATAAAGGAAATTATAGAATTAAAAAATGAAAAATCAATTAATATTCTTAATTACTAGTGTAAACACAGGCGCTATCGCGCCTGTACGCATTTTTTGAATTATATTAATAATTGATGATATTGTAATGCTATTAATTTAATAAACAAAATAAAAGTATATTTATAAAAAATAAAATAAAATGTACGGAGAAAATAAGAGAAAAATAACTGTTGATGAATAGTAAGAGAAAAAAAGAAAAAGAAGATAAGTAAATAATTTAATAAAAACTTATAAAAGTAACCGTTAATTTTTAAAAATTTAATAAATAATTAAATTATAAAGGGTAAAGTTGGAATTATGAAATGTGGACACAAAAGAGGGAATCCCCTTTATATATAGTTATAGATATAAAAATAATAAATTGTTTTCCTAATTCATATATAACTTATAAAATTATATTAATGATTTTAGCATCAGTAGCTTAATTTAATTTAAAATGAGTCGTTCAAAACTAAAGATAACAAAATCTTATATAGAATCAACAATATCTAAATAAAGATTAAATAAATTAACCTTATTATTTATCGAAAAAAACTAATACTAATTGCGATAATTTAATAGATACTTTAACATAAAAAAAATGTAAAAATAAATTTTGAATAAAAATATGATACATTTTAACATAAATGATTTTTTGTTAATATATAAAGATTTCATTCTTAAATTTTCTTTAACCTCACTAACTCTTAAACTAATGCCGATATTGATGACGATTTAATAAGTCCATTATCTCTTACAATATATATTCAAATCTTTAACCATTAAAAGAAAGTTGTAAACTAAGTCGGTAATCAATATCTTTATTCAAGAACTATTATAGGAGGATCTGCACAGAAGGAAACGATGATGAAGATGCAAAGAAACAAAAGTTCACGATGAATTAAACCATAAAATACTTTGATACCATGTAAAAACTCTACAAAATTGAAAGAAGAAGAATTTTAATAGAGAAACTCTTTTTATTTCGTGCACCAATTATCCTTTACATTGTGTTGTTTTATAAATTATGTTGGCTTAAGGGTTGACTTAAGGTCCAAGCAGGTAAAACCCTTGCTTTAGGCCTCTAAGAAAAAAGGCCTCCAACATTTTTTTAGTACTAATATACCCCTATTAAATTAATTGTAAAATTATGTTTGATAATAAAATTTAATTAGATTATTATGAGTGATAGTTAATTTTCATTGGTATTAAAAGTGATATTTAATGAGTTAACAACATTTTTCAATAAATCATAATTTTGTTTAGGAAGAAAAGAGTGGTTAGTTATCTTAATTTTCGTAATGATCAATTTTGATTTCTATCTTCTTCTCTTATCTAAGAGTGACTTCTCGTCTACTATTGGACTCCTTATTTTCTTCTTGAATATTATCTTAATGAGTTTTTCTTTTGAGGGTTTTGACAAATTTCATTCCTCGAGTCTCATGTTGCTGTGCCAAGGATTTCAAAAGTATAGAGAAAATGAATTTGAAAATGCATTAATTTATGTTAAGAAAATTGCTTTTGGAATGGATATAGACCCTAAGTTTTGCAACAAATGTATTAATCGCAAAAAGAAACAATTTGATAAAAATATTGAAAATGAAATTGTTAAATTTCTCCAAGAATATTTTAGAATTGATTACTTTTTGTACATTGTAGACAAAGCAGTTACCACCATTCAAAGTAGATTTGAACAATTTAAAATATGTGAAGAAATTTTTGATTTTTTTTTATTTAGTGTTAAGAAATTAAAGTTACTAAATTGTATACTTTGAAAGAAAAATACTTAAAACCTGAAAAATCTTTAAAACATAATAATTTAATAATAATTTGATAAATATGAATGGATTAAACTTATTTTTATATTAAATATGATAAAAGAAATTATAAAATTAAAAATTGAAAAACCAATTAATATTCTTAATCATATAAAAATAATAAATTATTTTCGTTTAGGGTTTATATATAACATAAAATTATATTAATAATTTTAGTATAGTAGCTTTTGAAATGAGTTTTTCAAAACTAAAATAACAAAATCTTATTTAAGATTGACAATATTTAAATAAAAATTAAACAAATTAATTTTATTATTTATTGAAAAAAAAATAATACTAATTACGATAATTTCATGAATATTTTGATATAAAAAAACTTAAAAATAAATTTTGAATAGAAATACGATACATTTTAACAATTTTTTTTTTTAATATATAAAGATTTGATTGTTAAACTCACAAACTCTTAAACCAATACCGATATTGATGACTATTTAAGTCCATTATCTCTTACAATATATATTCAAATTTTTAACCATTAAAAAAAATTGTAAACTAAGTCGGTACTGAATATCTTTACTAACAATAATTATGTCACCCCTTCCTACGTCTTATAAACATATTCTCATAATTTTTTATCAATATTTTTGAGACAAGTTACTCTTTAAGGAGACAAAAGAGTTAATCCTAATATATTATGAAAAACAAAATTGTTGCGATAAATAAATATCAAGGAGAAAACTTCGATCGTTCGAATCGAAAATATTACATTTGATAGTCTTACCACCCATATACAATGACCTCTCATTGAACATGAAAAATTTCCACCATTAAAGGGAAAACAAATTATCTAAACAAAAACAAAAATATCTGATAATACTCAAAAGCTGATGCATGTACATGAAAGCTTGAATGATGAAATCTACACCTAATTCAAAATCAAGAGCACGTTTCTCTATTTTCAAACTCCGCCAAAAAACCAAAATTCCCGCGCAAAAAGCCCGTACCTAAATAGAAACACAAAACTCTGAATCATCTCTCTCAATCGCGTGTAACAAAAAAATGGAGAAGGGGTTAATCTCCGTAGACCGTTGGGCGGAAGGAAGCGAAGCTTACTTCCTCACCCACCTCCACTCCGACCACACCAACGGCCTCACCTCCACCTGGTCCCACGGACCCCTCTTCTGCTCCTCCGTCACCGCCAAACTCCTCCCCTTCAAGATCCCCGGCTTCGATCTCTCCCTCCTCCGCATCCTCCACCCCGGCACCTCCCACATTCTCACCCTCTCATCCACCGTCCTCCACGTCACCGTCATAGACGCCTGTCACGTCCCCGGTATGTAATCCTATCACACCTTCTCTTCACGCACTTTTCATTTCTCATTTTCACTCGTTTCCCATTCTTCCCACCAACAGGTTCCATCATGCTCCTCTTCCGCGGCGACTTCGGCTGCGTCCTCCACACCGGCGACTTCAGGTGGGAAGCCACGTGCCAGAGAGCAACCGACGCCCGTCACATGCTTGGCCACGCTCTCCAGAACCTTCCCGTCGTTGACATCCTTTACCTCGACAACACTTACTCCAATCCTATCTATGATTTTTCGCCTCGCCATGCAGCGGCTCAGAAGGTTATTCAAATTGTCTAATTTGCGGTTCTTGTGGATTATTCTTGTTATTGTGTTTTGCTTGATTCAATTGGTATTGGATTTCAGGTTATTGATATAATTTCTTCGCATCCCGATCATGAAGTCATTATCGGGATGAACACTTTGGGGAAGGAAGATCTGCTGGTTGAAATTTCGCGTGCGCTACGAATCAAGGCATCTTTCTAACCGCTCTTTTAGAATAAAATTGAAGCCAGTCTTTCTTGTCTCTACGATGTACAGTGCGAGAGTGAAAAGATTATTTTGAAGTTGTTTTGATTTAATCCTAAAAAAAATCTGATGTAGTTATATTTGCAATTGTCTACTAGTTTTTGAAACCTTGGTTGTTAACTTAGGCAAAAAGTAGTGTACTCCACTTGCTGCTCCTGTTTTTTGCGGGCATTATTTGATTTATACCTTAATGGACATAGCTATGAATGTCTTGTTAGAATTGGAGCATATTTTCATATCATTTTTGTTTTAGTTGTCGTGTTTTGTCCACGTCACCATGTTAATCTCGTGGATTTTGCTTTCTTTTATGGTTGTCATTGTTGGAGTTAGTATTCTGAACGATGGTTTGCTTTTTCACTGAGGTTTTTCTGTTTTTCAATTGAAGATTTGTGTGTGGCCAGAGCGGTTGCGGACTATGTATCTTCTTGGTTACCCTGATATTTTTACAACGAACACGTCTCTTACTAGAGTTAGAGCTGTTCCTCAATATAGCTTTAGCATTGAAACTCTGGAGGCATTGAATACAATGTGCCCAACAATAGGAATCTTGCCATCGGGTCTTCCATGGATGAAGAAATCACTTCAAAAGATTAGAGTTTCTTTCTGGTTCCTTTTTGACATCTCGTTATAAGAGAGGCAAATGGGGTGCAAATAGTGAGGCCGAGATTGGTGACCAAGTTGGAAACATAGGATCGCCGGAGAAAATTCACGAGTACATGTACACAGTTCCCTACTCTGATCACTCCAACTATAAGGAGATTGAAGAGTTTATAAAGTTTGTTCAACCAACCAGACTCAAGGGCATTGTGGCTTCCTCGTCATGCTATATTGAACCTATGTACTATTTTGGTCGACTTTGTTGTGTGGACCAACAGACACAACCGTTGGATGGGGAGCAGAAAAGGAAAGAAAGTTGTAAAAGAGAAAGAGAAGAAGCAGTCAGCTCCAAAGCTTCATTTAGAGGTGATAATGTTCAGACAGGTAAAGAGAGAAGCAAGGCTTTGAAGCGCAGGTTTTCTGGTGTTCGTGTGAGCAGGTTTAGTATATTAAGAAGAACGCACCGTGGTACAAAACTTCGGAGGAACAGTTCTGATGAAGAATGATGCATGCGCAAGATTTTATGCACTCCTTTCTCAGTCTATGGAGCAAGGTAATCCTCATAACTCTTAATTCAGCTTTAGGTGTTTTGTTTGTTAATATATCTCTAATAGAAAGGTTAGATGATCATCAAATTGCAATTTCATGTGGTTTTATATTCCCCGTGTAACCAATACTCATTTGAAACGTTAAAAGGTTGGTTGGCTAGTAACACATATTTTGTAACTTGAAATTATTGTGTGGATATTTGTCTATAACTGTTTTTTAAAAGAATGTCTAATGACATTGCTAGTGAAAAGCTGTAGATGTGTTCACAGAAATCTCTAACTTGCAACCACTTTAGCTCACCTTCTCAATACTGTAAATATTTCATAAAAACCTATCCTTTACATTTCTTTTTATGTTAATTTTTCCTCTTTAATTTCAATAATTATTCTTTATCAATTAAATTATAATGTCATTTTAAAAGTGATTTAATCATTTAGCTTATACTTCTGTTGAGAATATAAATGTTAGTTATTTTTTAAATTTCCAATTAATTTGTAAATTTAAAAAAAATAGTTTTCTATGCATTTGTTTTTTATTTTAAATGTGCTTTTACACATTTTTCTTTTAATTTATTATATGATTTTAGTTTAGGTAGGTTGACATTTTTACTGTGTTGTCTAATTATAGATTATGTATGGTAAGACTTATTTTTTCCAATAACTATTTTAGAAGCTATATCTTGTGTGACTTTAAATATGTGAATATAGTAATGGTATTTTTACTAAAATGGTACAGTATATGATGACTTTTATGAAAATGGATAAATTTTAAAAAACTATGTAATTGAGTAAATTTTGTTTAAAGACATGATTTTAAAATGAAAAATATATTGTATTTTCTATCTTGAATTTCGTTAATCCCTTTTTCTCTTATCAAAATTCTGTTTGAAATCATGTTTATTATATATACATACATATATATATATATATATATATATATATATATATATATATATATATATATACCGGGAATGAATTTTTTATCTTTTATATTTATTTCTCTCTTTTCATTGATCATCTTAAGGGGAAGCTATTACTTTTTATTTTCTATGTTAGGAAATTTAATTTCTTCCAAAGGGGGAATAACATTAGCGGTTTCTCCTCTCGTTTTGTTCCATATCTTTTCAGCAGTTTTTATTACATTCTCCTTACGAGAGCAGCAACAGATATAATTAAAAAAGCATGAATTTTAATTGATTAACACAATAATCGTGATGAGATAAGTAGAAACGAAGGAAGTAAAAAATAAAACTTATAATGATCATAAGCTGTATTCAAATTCATTGGAGAAAGTACAGCATAACCGCAGAACATAGGAAGGAGGGATGTTTTTCTAGCTCTCCCCTTATTCTCTTACATTTCAGTATTTTCAGAGAGCGGATTTCAAATTACATCATAACAGAATTCAAAATTCTACGAATTAAAAACACGGAAAAATACAGAGAAATATTTCTATATATATATAAATCAAATTCAATGCAATATACGGAATTATTATTATCAAAATTATTAGATGTTAGACTATGGGGCAGTTCTATTAGTTTTTATGGTATATCATGTTGTAGGAACGTGAGATACTTAGACAAGTTTTGGAAATAAAATGATTCTTTGATAAAGTTTGGATCGACAGAACTTTGATAAACAACTATTTTTGGTAAAAAAACTTTATTACTTTATTTTAGTATCTTTCATACAAAAATAAGAAATTAATTCATTTAGTAGTTTTGTTAGCAAAATATTTGTCAAAGTAAAGTTTTGTTTTGAAAATGACAAAAGTAAGAGAGAAAAGAGAATATCATATCTTAGTGTGAAAAAAATGTAATTCTTACATATGTCAACAAAGGAGTCCAGATTTTCTACTGACTTTTTTGGTAGTCTTCTGCTGAGCATTAAAAATACATTGTGTTGGTATTTTAAATATCTTTTTAATATATTTTAAATCGTCAAAATTAGTGGTAATCAGTGTATTATGAAGGCACTATAGAGGAATAGTACAAAAAAATCAGCAAAGAATCCAAATTTGTCAACAAAGTGGGTATGATATGGATATCCTATATGTTGAATAAATATTTATTTCGTGCATGTCTTTATATTTGTGTGCTAACAATCTTTCACAGATCTGATGAAGACAATATCTATTGAATAGATGAAGCAACATCCATTTTTGTTGAAAAGGTTTTTCATTATTTATCAAGCATGTGAAATTGAAATATATGACAAAATAATGTATACAAGAGAACAAACATACACATATACACATACTCCCTCTATCATTAGTATGGTTTGTCATATCATAATTTGATTCATTAATTTTCTCTTCTAATTCCTTAATTTAACTTATGTTAGCTTATTAATTTCTTACTTTTTCCTCCTTAGGATTCATCAAATAGAATTAAAGCAAGAAAAGACTAGAATACTAACCTAATTTCATTAATACGATTCATGATACAAAACTAAGTACAAAAAAGAAAAAAAAATTTGATACAATCAACATGTTGATATTTAAAAACAACTAATTGAAATACTAGCAGAACTCATAAAAACATAAATGCAACACCAATGATGCAATGCATGACCCTAAAGTCAACCTAATCAGTCATCCTAATTGTTGTCTCTATTGTGGTTTGAGGTTAACAAACCATGAATGTCATGGATTTGGTCATCCAAATCATGGAACTTTTCATTGCAAAAACTGTGGTGTGCTTCTTGAGACATGTTGAGTTCACGTAATTGATGAAGAACCAACCTTTCAAAGTGGGAATATGTAGGACCTCTATCTTCTAGAGGATTGTATGGACTAATCTCCATTGGTTTAGCACTAGGTTCATCTGTTTCCACCAATTGTTGCTCCACCAATTCCTCTTGCATTCCAGACATTTCCAACCTTAGAAATCTCATCTTATGCATGTTGAGACATGAGACTTGATTCAAAATACTACTAGACTCCTCTAGCTCATCTTTCACATCAACTCCAAAGTACTTTATGAGTTCTAGATTTTATTTAAAACAAAACAAAACCAAGTAAAAGGGGGGAAGGTGAATAAACTTCACTCATAAACATGTTTACTTTTGTTGGACTCCTTCTTCCATCTTTGGTAGGGGTTAAGAGCTCATCAGATGGAAAAAACAACAACACAACCAAAATACCAAAGAATGTAGTAGATATAATTCCTATAACTTGCAAAAATCTATAAAGAGTGATAACTAATGAATAACAACAGTAAATCACCAAAATCAAAAAGCAAATACACCAAGATTTTTAAATTGAAAAACTCATTAAAACAAGTGTAAAAATCACGAGTTATCCAAACCAAAGAAATGACTCTACTATGATCAGCATAGAGTACAAATAAGTCTTAAACAATTGCACAAAATAGTGGTAACACTCTACCAAACAACAAAGTAAAAAATCTTGCAAATGGAGAAGAAGGAAGATAAAAATACTAAATACACAATTGTAGAGTGAGTTGAATATCTCTCAACTCAGATCTCGTATCAATGATCTAACCGATCAAAATGAAGAACATGATGTCCCAATTCAATGGAATGAATTTGTAATATTGATTTTACAGTCACATCTCTTTTAAAAACGTGAATAGTTTTTTCTTTTCTTCTCTTTTAATGTGTTAGTACTTTAAGGTAGTGTTTGTTACAAGACTTGAACTATTGGTGATGACGGATATCTATTCATTGAGGATGTTTGTTTCAGGTGATTTAGAAGGATATGTGAGAATGTATGTGGAGGGATGCACGCAAGGATTCATCTTAACATATTTTGAAGAGATATGAGTGGATGTACTCTCACTTTGAATATTTGACTAACATACCCTCTAGTAATTGCATGCATCAATGAGGAGAAAACCCATTGGAAGAAACCATAGACATGAAATATATTTTTAGTTTTGTACATTTCAAAAACTAATATGTCTCTTTAATTTCATGGAGAACAAAAAGTTGTAATAATAATAATAAATTGTAATTTTAATTTCATTTTTTTAATTTATATTTAAATTTATATCATCTTTATCCTCAAGGGTAAAATAGTAATCATATAAATTTATATATTAAAACATTTTTTTTTAATTTATCATACTTATCATATCATATACATACTTTTATTTCAAATCTACTTCAATCACACGATCTATCCCTTAATCCAAACAATAACACAATCCTCTTTCAATTCTTTCAAATTCATCCATTCACTCTCCAATCCAAACAAACCCTAAGTGAATTATGATTTTTTCTTTTCTGTCTCTTTTTACAATCACTCCATTAGATTAAGTGAGATATCAAGTATGTTTTTTAACTTTTAGACATTTTCTCCTCACAAATATATATATATATATATATATATATATATATATATATATATATATATATATATA
>Ga0214543_1000448_pt1 | contig 68261 bp, 33 predicted proteins | sample CNSS2metaG_FD_160094 | JGI IMG/M metagenome (GOLD analysis project Ga0214543, IMG submission 160094) | Root nodule microbial communities from cowpea collected in UCLA plant growth center, Los Angeles, California, USA - CNSS2 | ecosystem: Host-associated > Plants > Roots > Nodule | place: USA... | reverse complement strand
TATATATATATATATATATATATATATATATATATATATATACATATATATATATAGTGTATAAATTTGAATTCTGTACTAATTTTTGTGTGTTGTTTTATTATACTATGCTTTCATAATATACTAATTATCATTAATTTTAATGTTTTAAAATATATTTAAAATGACAGTACAATGTATTTTTAATGTTCAATAGATGACAACACTAAATAAATCAGTAAACAAATTTGGGTTATTTGTGTATACTAGAGTCAAAAACAAGATACGTTAGGAACAAGTGTTACCTTACCTATGTAGTCCGTTATATCCTCAGTTGATTAATGGAGTAATGAATGCGTACCTTTAATTACTGGGGTCCATGTGTATTTATAGAGTATTAATTATGTCTGGTCATGTCATGGGCTGGGCCCTAGCTTGGGCCCTAGTTTGGGTTGTAAGTGGGTCTGGACCCTAACCCAGGCCCTTAGGTCGATTATTGTGGACTCATTGGATATTTGGGGCTTTGATTTTGCTAAGTGCATTAAGCTTGTCGACCTAAACCGACTACTCCTTTTGACGGTTTGTATTGCTCATATGTTGTCTTAGGCAAGTTATTTCTTTTGACGTTTATGTTACCAGTTCAGGCCGGCTAGGCTTAGGTCAGCCCAGTCCAGGCCGGTTACTTGAATATTTTGACCCGTGATCGTTTTATTATTATTTTGTTAAGTTGGCTAGATGTGGTACAAGAATTAAAAAAAAAGATAGAACATTAATTTGTTGAAATTTCAAAATGAAATTTTATTTTAAGGATCAAAATAGCATTAAACGTAGGATTTAATGTTTATTTTATCCTAAAGAAAGAACCAACTTCGATTCAATTAGCCAAAATAATGTCACTACATTAAAAAAAATAGAAACTTTCATGGCAGTGTATTTTATAAAAAATTCACAAAAAAAAAGAACTTCATACGTAGCTCACATTATTTATTTATTGTATATTCTTACGCTATTTCTTCATTTTAAAGTTATTATTTCGCTGACTTTATATATAAGCCTTATTAATAATCATATTATTAGGAAGAAATACCTATTCACTAAATTGTTACTGTTATTAATATAAACAGAAATTGTTTTTAATAAATTGGAACGAACAAAAATTCACAATGGAATTATTATTGTTATTCTTGATCATAAGAACAACGTATGTATTAATTTTGTACAATAAACTATTATAAGAATAAAAACTATTATTATTATTATTAATATTCTATTACCATATTGGCTGTATTTGTAGTACATTATTGATGATAGCATAATCACATGTAATTCAATGCCAGTCATACCGTATATGACATGCAGTGACGAAAACACCCCTGCAAATCGCGGGTTCTAAATTTTCCAAAAGTGCACAACCATGGGCAAAAGAGTAAAACCTTCTTAGTCCAATTCATTGCCGATCAAAACACCGGTGCCTCCTCCTCCACCATGGCTTCTTCGTACGAACTTCGATTTGAAGCTCACAACAATATCAAATTCTAACACGCCTTTCGATTCTTCTCCCAATTTCTCTGTGCTATTCGCATAACCAATAACAAGCACCATTGTGAGGTTCCGAGGTATATTTCGATGTATCGATTTTTTGATTTTCTTTTTCTGGAGTTTGCTGTTGTTTCATTTGTATTTTGTTCAACTTCTAGGGTTTTTATTTTGGAGTTCGCAGTGGTTTTCCATGCTGACAGGATGCTTCGTGATTTTTTATTTTTCGTTTTTTTTTGTTGCGTTGATTCAACCGTTAGGGTTTCTACACGTTGTTGTTGGTTGCTATCTGTGTCTTTTTGGTTGAGCTTTCGCACGAACTGATATCGAGGAAGTAGAGGAGGAAGAGTATCTGCATGCATGGAGTAGCTGGAACTTGTGAAACATAACTTATGTTGTTGATAGATACAGCTTGCTAATTTTGTTGTGTTTCGCTTTTTAATTGAATATTTTGTATGCTAAAATTTAAAATGAGGAAATGCATGCTTGGAGTTCAGCGGATGGTTTTTATTTCCTGTATGGCCGTTTCTTGTATATTGCCAGATAATGGCATTGAATTGAGGAAAGTAATGTAGGAGTTGGAGTAGACCGAGTTAGAGTAGGAACGGGAATTTGCAAACAATGGTAAGCATCTATTTCACTAGCTGACAAATTTTGGGAGAAAAACTCAATTGTCTTCATCAGGTTACTTTTAAAATGAATCTTGGAAATTGTTGATTATTTCTGATTGAAAGAAAAAGTAGTTGTCTTGTCTGTATATTGACTACCTGTTTATTTGAGAAAATGGTAATTGATGAGGGATTGTAGTTCTGGGGTCCAAATTGCGTTTGAAGTAACTAGTCATAGTAATTGGTGTTTGGAGTTGAGAATGTAAGCTGTACCTATTGGTCTTTGATGTTGAGACAGTAAGTCACAATAATTGGTCTGCATATAGTGTGTCGCTAACAAAATCTTCACAGTATTTATCATAATTTATAATCAGGTAGATTTCATCTTGTTGCCACATTGAGCATTTATGTCTATTAATTTACATTTCTCTATGCAATGGTTAGGTTTAGTAAAGTAAAATAAATTGATTTTCTTATGACAAGTTTGTGTTTTGTATGTAAATTTGATCCACAGTTACAATCAATGTGACTTTCTTTAAAGTTGAGATGAACTTGTTAGTAGTGCACATTGTTGACTCAGGTAGAATTGGAAGGTTTCTTACATGTGGTCAATTCCGCATTTTTTCTAAGGAGGCATAATTTCTGTTTTTCTTTATTCAATAGTCGGCCATTTCAAAAATATCTACATTATATCAAAAAGGTGTCTAATGGTATTAGTTATTGTTAAGACTAATAAACATGGATATGTTATGTTACCTATGGTGATACACTAGAGAGCTAATAAAGTGAGAAGATTATACCAATAATGTGTCTAATCTTAGTAGTAATGGTATGTATATTCTATTAAAATGAGATTTTCACTCTGTCTTGGAGATTAAATTTTGAAATTGATGTGGTATACAGTACAGTGAGCTGATAAGTTTTGTGATATAAGAATGGGGACAAGGTACTATATAGAGAAAAATGAGAGGTATATATAATGCGATTTTATCCGTTTGTTTGAAAACATTTTTGTAAAACGCTATGGACAATACAGATCATGAAGCTATTTTTTGATGTTTTTGCGACTGTATATTTTAAGTAGATTTTATAAGAATGCTGGTTGTGGTGGTGTTTTTATTTCTCTGCATTTGGAGATTTTTGTACACTTGTTTTCGTTGGATATGTAATAACTAATTTACATGCCAAATGTAATATCACATTATTCCTCTTTAGTTTTTACTTTATTGCAGATAAGTTGGGACTAGAATATAGATAAATAATGGAGTTATTCAGACAAACTCTACTGTGCCGTGTTATAGATCTCTTAGCCTTTGATGAATTTTAAAAATTTCTGTGTTCATCATACAAATTTAGAGAGCTTTTGAGTATGAATCATGACTTGCTACCCAAGTCGTTTACTGCACGCATGAGTATTTCTACATCATAGCACATAAAGTTTGATTTTTCTGTTGTTGTTTTTATCCTTTCAGGTACATTGTTCAATTGTTTCCTTTGTAATATAGATTTGCCCTTTATGTGCTTTATTCAATATAGTGCTACGACTTTGTCATGCACCAGTCTCTGTTCTGTGTATTTGGCTCAAGAGAGGTGTGGGAATTAGTGCTATGGCAAGTCCAGATAGACAATTGTACCCTGGGCAACGTGGATCCCACATAGCTCCATCATTAGATAGATCAGGTAGCTTTCGTGAAAGCATGGAAAATCCAATTCTGTCTTCTCTTCCAAATATGTCCAGAAGCAGTTCTTCTGCAACTCAAGGGGATGTGGTGAGCTTCTTCAATTGTGTGCGTTTTAATCTAAAGTTGGTGGCTCCAGAGCATAAGTCTAATCGTCAAACAGATTATAAACGACTTGTCAGTGCTGCTCTTGGAATTTCTTCTGATGAATCTCCATCTAGTTCTGCCAAAGGCAAGCAACTATCATCCCCAGCACCAGAAGATATCAAACGGCTGAGGGATAGTATACATGCAAGTTTTAGGAGGGCAAGGTAGTTATTTCGTTCTCTGCATGTTTTACTACTGGCATTGAAGTTAGAGGAGATTAATAGCATTGTAATCTTTAACAGGGATCGTGCTAAAATGTTTAGCGAAGCCCTGTCTAGATTCAACAAAGATTTCCAAAATATAACTTCAAAGAAAAGGTCTCGAGCTGAAACTTTTTCTAGTGAACGTTCTAGTTTTACATTAAGTGATCGACCAGTCTTGGGAACAAGCACAGGTAAGGTTGGAATTCAAGGTCATGCAGTCACAGGTGGTTTTGAACATGACCAGCTGAAGTTGGAAGAAAGAACCAAAGTTGTTCCTAACAAGCGCACTCGAACTTCTTTGGTTGATGTAAGGGTATGTGTGTTTGTTAACACTATTCGATTTCTATTTAGGCCTCCTATTATAGCTTATTCATTTTTGTGCTGTTTGCATGTAAATATATTGAGTTTTATACTATATTTACATCCCTTAGCTGTATAATTTCAAGTGTTCTTTATATCTCAGTGTGACATGGCATCCTGTTTCAAATCTGTTTTAACAGAAGTTAGCTACTAGAACATTTTCTCTCCATGCTTTCTTAGAGATTCCATACCACCTAATGTATAGAAATCTGTTATGAATTCTTTTGAACATATACATATAGGGTAGGGATTAGTTACTCTAGGAGTAACTTTTAAAGGTACGTTGTTGAAAACCTCATACATTAAATTTCAGTAATCTAACTGTTGAATATTTTAATATTTTCTCAACAATTATGCATAAGAAATTTTAGATAAATGAGATGACTTTTTCTTATATTTTAAAAAAGTGTATTATGTGTTAATTTGAATTTAGTCAATTAATTATTAATGAACCTTTTGATTTTATAAGCATTTATGCACTTGATCTATTTAATAAGCACTTTTAATTTAATGGTTGGATTATAGAAATTTAATATATACAAAGAGTTGATGAATGGAGTAAATTGATCCCCCAATACAGACACACACATTTGTGCTTGTGTGTGTGTGAATGTATGTGTTTCATGAATTCTAGGTTCTTTATGTGTGTATCGTTATTTCTATATGAAAGTGTCAAATTACAGAGTATTTTGTCTTATTGTGCAAGTTTTTGGGTCTAATAAGACATGTGAATATGGCTTGTGATTGTGACTTTAGAACTTTCTATTTGCTTCTCTTTATGTGGAGGAGTCTTATTTCAGATTACCTTGGCTTACTTTAAAATGTGTTGACCAAAACTGACTTGCGTTTGGTAAATTCTAGATGGATATACGGACTAATTCTCTTGTCAGGCCATCTGGGACTGTAGATAGGGACAAAGAAATGTTACGGATTGTCAATAGTAGTGCAGTTCAGGGTGAGGAACGAACTTTACCGATTGGAGGTGATGGGTGGGAAAAGTCAAAAATGAAGAAGAGGCGTTCTGGCATCAAACCAGATGGGTCTCCAAATACAGCATTGACAAAGCCTGTTAACCTTTTCCAGGAAACCAAACACGGAATGCAACAAAGACTGGCCAACGATACTCGTGCAAAATTGAGTAATGATTCTCATTCTTTCAGGTATGAATGTATTTGTGTGAGACAAAATTAGCATGAATATGCCCCTTTCCCTAAATTTTTTTTCAGTATTGATTATAATCAATCAGAGAACCTGTTCCAAAGCCCATATATATATATATATATATATATGGATAGAGGAGTACCACATAATACAACTGTCAACCAGAAACAGAAAAACAGAACTGAGAAAAGCATATCTCTAATATCCCCACAAATTCAAGTTGATGAGAAGAATGGGTAATTCAGCCACCTAAGAAAAATAAATCTTGTTGATGAAAGTGGCTTAGTTAGAATGTCAGCCCATTGATCCTGATGTAGTTCTTGTGCAAGACTTAAATCCTCAACTTCTTCAATAGTAGTAGTATCAATTTTGCCATCAATAAGAGCAATAACATTATCATATTCTCGAGGAAGACCTTCAAGAATTGAATCCAACTGTTCTTTAAGAGAAACATGATCTCCAACTGAACAAAGAGAGTCTACAAGAGACTTAATATGAGAAAGAAAAGCAGTAACTGTGCACTTTTGCAAGGATTTTCTTAAATAAGATTGGAGCTGTCTTGCCTTTGTTTGACTTTGATGATGAAAATATGCATGTACCATTCCCTTACTTCATATGAATGAACACATCCAACAACATGTCCTAAGTTGGCATTGGAAAGAGAGGACTGAAGCTGCACAAGAAGCATTTGGTCTTCTTGTTCTCACCAAAATATTCTGGATTAACCTGATTAATATCTGTGTCTTGATTTGTAAGAAATGTGACGAAACTTGTGGAACAACAACAAAGTGGTGCAGCTGATGTGCCTTAATAACATGCTGAACCTGTTGACGTCACAATAAAAAGTTCTTGCCATCAAACTTCTCAATAATTTAATGCAAAAAACTGACAGGATGCATTGGAGCAGATGACTGAGAATCAGTTAGAGGAGCAGGGGTTGGAGGTGGAACAGAAGAGGTTGAAAGAGGATCTGACATGGAAGTCATTGAAACAAAAGGAAAGAACTACTGTAAGCCAAGAAAAGAAAAAAGATCAACTAGCTCTAGATACCATATTGAAACTAACAAGAAATGTTATTCCTTAGACTGAAAATTACAAAAGATTGGTGAAACTCTTACAAAGCCCATACATATATGAATATAGAGGAGTGCTGCATAATACAACTGTCAACCGTAAGACTACACAGAATAGCAGAACTGAGAAAAACATATCTTTAACAGGTATAGAGACCAAAATATTTACTTGACTGTAAATTTATTTATTTATCTACTAGCAAACGACGGTCACAATTGAAAAATAGTTGTATTGTATCCCTTAAGCACGCAGATCCACTTTTGTTCTTGGCCATGTGTAGGGAAATTATTTTGTTGGATGTAACAAAACCCATTTTGGTGATCTTTATGGGCCTTGGTTCATTCCAAAAGATTTGTTCGAGTTAAATGACCAATTTTGTCCTTGAATGTGAGACACTGTCAATTTGTCCTTGAAAGAACCAAAAATATCATTTAGTCTCTGAAAATATCCCACAATTGTTCTACTGTTAAGTTTTATGGAACCATTTTGTCATTAAAATGTAATTTTAAGGACCAATTTGACACTACCATTTTGTCATTAAACTATAATATTTAGGAACCAATTGGTACTTTTTATACACTTAGGGACTAAATAAGATTTTTGGTTCTTTTAAGGATTAAATTTATAGCACTTCACATTCAAGAACCAAATTGGTTACCTACCAATCCTTTCATTTGCTTTGGAACTTAAGTCTTCAAGGTAAATCTTCAGTGTTAGTTTAAGGGGTTGAAGTTTTAATGGTTAAATAATTGAAGGACAGGTTCAAGTATTACCTTATAGTGAATATATTTACTGATGAGAATATATCTATCACTAGTCAAATGTAGGGGTGGGCATGGATTGGATTTTTAATGATTCAATCCACATCCATTTTATATCCAAATAATTATATTAGATTTTTGACCCAAATCTATTTCTTCAGCAAAAGTAGTTTGGATTTTTTTAAAATCCATATCCAAATATTTGGATCAAGATTTAAATCCAATCCAAATATTTAGATCAAGTTCAAAATCCAGAATCCATTTTTTATAAAAGAAATTTAAATTGAATTTTTTAAAACTTGTGTCATTAAGGCCCGGATGACCCGGATGAGACCGACGACCCAGACGGGCCGGACAACTCGAACGGGCCCGACAACACGAACAAGCTCGACGACGTGAACGGGCCAGACGACCCGAATGGGCCCGACGACCCGGACAGACCTGTCCAAACAGTCGGGCCCAATCGGGTAGTCATACACGTTTGAGTCGTGGCTCGTCTAGGTCGTCAGGTATGTCAACGTCGTCAGGCCCGTCCGAGTTGTCGGGCCCATCCAGGTCGTCGATCATGTCCGGGTCGTCAAGTCCGTTTGGGTCGTCAGGCCCGTCCGGGTCGTAGGGCCCGTCCGGGTCGTAGGCCCCGTCCAGGACGTCGAGCCCGTCTGGGTCGTAGGACCCATCCGGGTCGACGCGCTGTTCGTGTCGTCGTGCCATCTGGGTCGTAAGGCCCGTGTAGGTCGTCAAGCTCGTCTGGGTCGTCGGGCCCATATGGGTCGTTTGAATCGTCAGGTCCATCCGGATCGCCCGGATCGTTCGGCCCATCCGGGTCGTCCAGCCTGTTCGTGTCGTCGTGCCTATCTGGGTCGTAAGGCCCATGTAGGTCGATAGACCCGTTTGGGTCATCGGACCCGTCCGGGTCATCGGGCTCATCCGGGTCTTTGGGCCTTCCTGACCCGTTCTAGTCTTTGGGCAGCCTGACCTGTTTTCGTCATTGGTCCTACCTGGTCCGTTCGGTCTTCGGGTCCGCGTGACCCTTTCGGGTCTTCGTGTCTGCCTGACCTATTCGGGTCTTCGGGCCCGCCTTACCCGTTCGATTCTTCGAGCCTGCCTAACTCGTTCGGGTCATCAGGCCCGCCTGACCTGTTCGGGTCTTCGGGTCTTCGGGCCTGCCTGACCCGTTCGATTCTTCGAGCTTGCTTGAGCCATTCAGGTCATCGGGCCCGCTTGGCCCGTTCGGATTTTCAGGCCTACCTGCCTTGTTCGGTTCATCGGGCTCACTCAAATTTTCTGGATTGTTGGGCCCGATCCGTATAGGTCGTCCAACCTCTTATGGTCATCGGGCCTGCCCGATCCGTATAGGTCGTCGAGCAAGGCCCGTCTTAGTCTGAATTTAGCATAGTCCATCTCAACCTTTAGTCTAACCCAACTAAAAATTTAAATTGAAAATTTGGATTGTATTTTTTGGATTATCCATATTTAAAAATCTTGATTTATAAAATGGATATCCAATCCATAAAATATATAAAATGTAGATTAGATTGAAATCCAGATCCATTAAATGGATTTTAAATGGATTAGATTTTTAATAAAATGGATTATAAATGGATTGGATTGGAGCAAAAGTGGATTGGATCAAGAAAATTAGATTTTTTGCCCACCCCTAGTCAAATGTAATTACCGATTATACTTATGATATGTCTTATGTATTCAATGCTGACTTGCATATTAATTAGTGGAGCAGTTTATATGAACAATTGATGTTATAAGTTTGTGCTTTAGATTCACTATAACAATACACAATAATGGCTTTACTCATTGTAATCATTGTATTATGCAAATTAAAATTTTAAATTGTTTGTTGTATCTTTATTAAAATTATCATTTTATTACTGGCTCTATACACATCTAATGCTAGATATAAGTACTCGAGCTGACAATAAGAATCACATGTTATGTGTTATCATAGATATAGCTGCCGTGTCCTACAAAATGGTAACTTATTGGATCTTTGGCTTCTATTGTCATACCAACAAGATGGAAATAAAAGTAAATTGAGAGTCAATGGGGCTCTCTCTTGATAGTGTTAAATGACTGAGTGATTGAGGTTTCTCTACATATACTGTGTTAAATGGTGAAAGGCTTCAGACCCATCCATACAGTGTGACAAGTGAATATAGTTGAGGAATTGTGCTAAACTCTCGAATTTCAAGGATAAATAGAAAATCTTGTGCAACAAGATGTTATTTTATTCGTTTTCTATTCCTGTTCATTATCTTCAATATGTAGGATATCATATAATTCTTTGATGCATCTTTTGTTTAGGTCGGGAGTTACTAATGGAACCGTTGGAGCTGGAAAATCAGATGGCGTCTCTCAGCAGACAGGGTTGGGCATACGTATCTCTACTCCAAGAAGTGACCTAGAAAATAATTCTCCTGTCAATGATAGACGGGATCGTCCCGTCAGTTCAGACAAGGAAAGGGTGAATTTCAGAGCTGTTAACAAGTAAGCAAACTGCTGAGCACATTTCTTAAAGATTTTTTTTTCTTCAAAAGGTAGATCTTTTATTGTCGAAAACAATTTTTCCCTCCATGTTGCTCTCCTTAATTTCTTTTATTGATGGTTTGATTATTTGCTCCATTTCTCTTATGGATCCTAAGGTATTCAAAGGTTATTTCTTTGTCGTGATATGTGTATCCTATAATTTACAATTGATTAGTCGTAGAGATAAGCAACTGCTTTATGATAAGATTAGGTATTTGACTTGCATGTAGTGGAAAACACATGGTCTTTGTTAAGGGACTTGTCATACAAATATGAAGAATGGAGTAAATATTGTGTTGATGTTTATTATTTGTTCTTTACTTTTTCATATCTTTTTGAGGATGATTTCTTATCCTGCTTTCCCTCTGTAATTTTCTAATTGTGTTCATAATTTTTCTGTGTTCATAAAAAGTGTAATCTATAATTGATATTGATTCTCAATAACTGTTTTATATCTAGGACAACTGTTCGTGATGAATTCAATTCGGCAAGCCCTAATTCAAGTGCAAAAATGAATACACCTATTCGGGCACCACGATCTGGTTCAGGAGTAGCTCCAAAGTCATCACCAGGTGTCGTTAGAGCAGCTGTCCCTAATGATTGGGAGCCATCACATTGTATGACCAAGCCCCCTACCAGTGTTGGCACCAACAATCGCAAGCGTATGGCATCAGCACGATCATCTTCCCCACCTGTTGTCCACTGGCAGAGGCCACAGAAGAGCTCCCGTACGGCTAGGAAAGCAAATTTTGTGTCCACTGTGTCAAGTATTGATGATTCCCCTGCTTTGGATTCTGTGTCAGATGTGACTGGTAATGATCTTGGATTGGGATTTGTTAGACGTTTGGCTGGTAATTCTCCTCAGCAAATTAAATTAAAAGGTGATTCTTTAACTTCAGCCGCCTTATCTGAAAGTGAAGAGTCAGGGGTGGCCGAGATGAAACCAAAAGAGAAGGGCAGGAAATCAGCGGAGATAGATCAGAAACCTGGACAAAATGTTCAAAAGGTTTCTAACTTCATCCTTCCCTCAAGAAAAAGTAAGCTTGTTTCTGCAGAAGAACATGGAGATGGTGTTAGGAGGCAGGGTAGGACAGGACGCAATTTTCCTGTTGCAAGGTCGCCAACACCAATGACATCTGAGAAGCTTGGAAATGTAGGAACTGTAAAGCAACTTAGAAGTTCAAGACTAGGACTTGAGAAGAGTGAAAGGTAAGATGCATCTTATATTGCTTAGGTTTGACAATGTTGTTTATTAAAGCTAATGTTTCTGAGTTCCATGCAGCAGGGCAGGCCGTCCACCAACCAGGAAACTTTCTGATCGTAAGGCATATGCTCGTCAGAAACATACTGCACTTAGTTCATCAGCAGATTTTCTTGGTACTAGTTTCAGATTCTTGAAAAGAATGGTGATTTCTTCTTTTCATATGTATAATACTAGTATACCATGAATCACTTTTCTGTTCATTATTTTAGTTGGGTCGGAAGATGGGCATGAAGAATTATTGGCTGCTGTAAAGGGTGTAATTAACTCTGGTATGAATCTTACTAAATATTATCTAATTGTGTACCCTATATACTTTTTATCTGATGGAGTAGTTCTGTATTTTCTTATTACTGCAGCTCGTTCTTTTTCCAGCCAATTCTGGAGGCAGATGGAGCTTTTCTTTGGTTTAATAACTGAGGAGGATGTTGCTTACTGGAAGCAGAAGGTACCAATTTTTTTCCCTATTGGTGGGGAAGATATTGCATTCTTGTTGGTGCTTTCATATATAAGAAAGCTGCTTTAGATTTGTGCTGGTGTCAGTAATAGTATATCCCTGATGCATCCTTTGATAATTCTGGAGTTAGAATTTTTTGTTTCCTATAAATGTTTTATGCCCTGATTTGGTATGGAACCATGGCCATTGTAGTATCTGTATGTGTATTCCTTATTTGCACACATGGTACAGTATATATTTAAAACATTCCAAACTAATCTTGTATAAGTTATAGTTTTAGTAATAATGATAATTAAAGCATGATTTTATTGATCTGAATTTCTTATCATACCTCATGGGAATAGATTATTTAAATTTCTTTAATAATTCATTCATTTTTCAGATAAATCATGAATCAAGTGGATTGATGTCAACTCCAGTTCCTTCATATATAGATGGTTGTGAAGCTGGTGCTAATGGGTTTGGGTTAATGGGCCATAGAAGAGATTTTGAACCTTGTAATCAAGTGGGTGCTGGAGTTGTGGCAGAGCAGTTACATTCCAGTGGAATTCCCCTCTGTCAAAGGCTTATATCCGCTTTAATTTCAGAGGAGTATAGCAGTGAAAGTGAAGATATGAAGTTTGATGCATCTGATGCTGAATTTGAGGCTGATGGAGAGTTGGATTTGAGTAGTTTGGATGACAATTCTCGATCTAATTCTTATCTTGCTTGTTATTCTGCTTACAATGGTTATAGGATAACTAGAACATCAGGACATGATGAGACTGAAAGTGATAAAGTTGATATCCCATCAACTGGGTTGAAATCAAATCAGAGCATGTCTACTGTGACCTGTTCAGAGTTGCAATATGCCACCTTGGGTATGAATGAAAAGCTTCTCTTGGAGCTTCAAAGTATTGGAATTTCACCAGAATCAGTGGTTAGCTAACTTTCCTCCGATTTTTTTATGCTGTTTTTCATGAAATCTTGATATTGGGAAGTATGACAAATCAATATCAGACTTGAATAAACTATGTTATTCTAGTTTATTCTGCAGTTCTTTCAGTAATCTACTCATAAATACATCTAAATAATTTAATTCAAGATGTTCTGTTATTATTAAATCCGCTGTAGGTTAGTATCATACTTATTTTTTTACTTTTTGTTTTTCAAGCCTGAAATGTTGCAAGCAAATGATGAAGGAATTTGTGAGGATATCACCAGGTTGGAGGAGCATTACCAAGGACAGGTACCAACTGATGCTGAAGCGAAGCTATAATGTTCTCATTGTTATTCGTCTAAATGCTCCTTCCCATTGTTTTTTGTCTGTTAAAAGTAACTTTTCAGAAAATTTACATGTTGCTTTCCAAGTATCATGTAAGCATATAGATCAGATTGCTATCTAGATAACTGATTTACAAATATTATGTAGAACCTAATGAAGTTATTTATTGTTCCACTAATTCACCTTATGATTTTATTTTCATACATTGTAGATGTCTAAGAGGAACTGCCTACTGGATGGATTATTACGATCTGCTTCAGTGACAAAAGAAGTTCAAGAAAAGTAAATGTGTACATTTATTTCCTGATTATTTACTTAATTTTAAGTTTTTTTGGCTCATTGCTCTGAAGGAAATACAATATCTTGATTAACAGGGATTTTGAGAAAAATGCTCTTGACAAACTCCTCATGATGGCTTATGAGAAATACATGGTAACCTTATTGTTTAATCTCACTATTCTTTATATACGTAATCAGGTTTATATTTCTCAAATAAAAATTTTGCAGTTTAGTCAAATATCTTCGAGACCCAAGGGTTTCGTTTACAATAGTTGAAATGGCTAGGGATGTTTATATCGTGGATATTATTTATCTTGTAATCAGATAAACGAAACCCATGCCCTGCCTTCTTATCTTTTATTAAGTACTTTAAATTGTGCAGGAAGAAAAGTTGAACACTCCATTACATAATAGTGGAAAGTATTCTCCACTTTATAAATAGGTTGTGTGGCTGATTGAATTGACAAATAATTGATTGGCAGGCTTGTTGGGGTCCTAGCTCATCAGGTGGGAAGAATGCAAGCAACAAAATGGCCAAGCAAGCTGCATTGGGATTTGTTAAACGAACATTGGAACGATGCCAACAATTTGAAGATACAGGCAAGAGCTGCTTCAGCGAGCCTTTGTATAAGGATATGTTCCTCGCTGCTTCCTCCCAGCTAAGTGTTGTTCGAGAATTAGATGGCATGGAGGCTGAGTCCGTAAAACCTTCTGCTTCTTCCTTTTTTCTGGAAGCAAGAAATGGTACCATCCTCATTCCTTCTTGAATAAATATTACTTGAACTGTGTAAGAAAATAAAGAAATAATTTTATTGATAACAATCACGCCAATTACATTAGCATAATCTCTATTTGTATTATTCGCAACCTTTAAAAAAATTAATAAAATTTTGCTGAAATAAATAAGAAGATTCTGAAGATACTTTTTCCTAATTATTATGGAGATATTGAGAATATTTTTTTATCCTAATAATCTCTTATTTACAACATATTGTAATATTTTTCTATCTCAGCCCTGTTCTGTATGAGCATTTTAGCCAAACTTCTCAGACGCGATAAATTTATTTGGCATTTTCTTGTGGACTTGAGCCCTTTGTCCGCAATCCTGTCTAATAAAATATTACCAACTAAAACAAAAAGTACTTCCTGCTTGGAAAGAGGTGTAAATGTAAGTTTTGTTTTAGTTGTCAATAGTTTATAGGTAACAGGTTCGGGATATTGGGGGAGGGGAGTTGGATGGACTGGTGATTAGAGCTGATCTTTATTTGAACTTATCAAGTTCTGTTCCACCCTCTTTTGCTCCTGATTACAGCCTGAAATTTGATATTTAATTCTTGTGTTTGTATCTGCAGGTTCCATGGGTTCACAACAGAACCCTTCACAATTTAGTCAGAACGCGAAAGATCATGATTTCAATTCATCAGATATTCGTCATGCTGTAAATGGTTCCTCTGAACAGGCTAGTGGGAAGGAAGATCTTTGGTCAAACAGGGTGAAGAAAAGGGAATTGTCCCTTGATGATGTTGGCAGTACCATTGGGAGTTCAAGTGCTCCATCAGGCATTGGGAGTTCTCTATCAAATAGTACAAAAGGAAAGAGAAGTGAGAGAGACAGGGATGGAAAAGGCTATAGCAGGGAAGTGCCATCCAGAAATGGTACTACTAAAGTTGGTAGGCCAGCATTATCTAGTGCTAAGGGAGAAAGGAAACCAAAATCAAAGCCTAAGCAGAAAGCCACTAAGCATTCTGTTTCTGTAAATGGCCTCCTCGGCAAGCTATCAGAGCAGCCTAAGTCAAAGTCTAATGAAGTGTCTAATAATAGCAAGAGCAAGGAGAAAGATGAGTTTGGCATTGTTGAATATGATGACCATGAGCCTATTGATTTGTCCAACCTTCAACTACCTGGAATGGATGTACTTGGTGTTCCTGATGATCTCGGTGACCAAGGTCAGGATATTGGTTCATGGTTGAATATCGATGATGATGGATTGCAAGATCAGGATTTTATGGGGCTTGAAATTCCCATGGATGATCTTTCAGACTTGAATATGATGGTTTGAAACCGCTTTCTGTGTATAGACCTGTTCATTATACCAATGACAAAGGAAACAAAGTACCTTTAAGAAATGACTAGTTACATAGGATGGTTTTATGGCTGATCCTGTCGTCAATTAGGTTATATATATTCTTTGGTAGACTTCCTTCTCTAAGTTGTTTTTAATGACCTACCCAACTGTTTTGGATTTTGCCCATGTTGAAGTTCAGGATTTCCACTGTAAAGATCATTTTGTTCTAGGTACAAGTTAGTATTCATTCCTAGTGATTATATGGTAGCAACCACTCCTGGTTGTAGCTCTTACAAATCAGAGAAAAGGCTTTTGTACATACATTTAATATTTCTAATAAAATCAGCTTCCATTTGCTGAATTGACCTTCCTATTTACTCTCCGTATACCCCCCTCCCCTGCACTTTATTTCAGCATTTTTTTTTTTGCAGGTTCAGTTCCTCAGCATGATGCTGTTCAAGTTTTTTGCTGGGCTTCATCCATCTGTTCACCCGGATTTCCCTATGAGATTTTCAGGGAAAGTTTTGTAACTAATGTAAATGTGACCATTTTGTGTTTCATCAGATAACGAATGCGGCTCTCCTCTCCGGACAGTTTGTTGTCCTGATTATGACTTTCATATATAATATGACACATCTATGGTCACTCTGGTTATCTAATGTCTGATCTATTAGCTGCAATCCCATGGCTATTTGTAGAAGTTTGTGCCGAGGAACTTCCGAAGATTGCAAGGGTATTTTGTTCTTGAAACTTAATTCAAATGTTATTGATATGATCCAACTTTCTTAGAAATTAATGTGCATAGGGTTTTTATTAGCAGAACTGATTTGAGATGTTCGTTTTACGTAGGGAGGTAAGGTTTGAATATTTCGTTCCTCTGACCCTTACCTATTATTTGTTGATCTTGTAATAGAATTCCTTCAGATATCTCTGCCCAAAATAAGTTGGATATTCTACATGGATGACTAATCGCTTATTTGTATGGTTGTCTTCCTCAAGCCTGCCATTCTCTATGTAAGTACATATATTTCCCTGACAGGATTATTGCTGAGTCTGAACCTGAATTAAATCTTTTTGCTTGTGTGATTTTAACACTGATGATTTGGTTCATTTTTGCTGTGGTATCAGCTTCAATTCAATAAATTTGAATGCACTGAAAAAAATGGACTCGTGGTTGGATTTTGCAGTCATGCCAGTTGAAAGTACGTTTATAAATTAAAAAGAAATGCAAATTATTTACACCTTGAATCGTTGAAGTATCTCAGATTTACAATGAGAATCCCATGTTGAGATTTAAAGATGGTTCTAAATCATTGTTGAATCCTACTTTTTAGCTATGCATGTATTATATAACAGTTTTATACCTATTTTAAAAATTTGTGTGGATATGATAGCTTATAGAATGTTATGCTCTTTTCAAAATAATTCCTTAATGATATGTTTGGATGATGTAAGAGAATAATTTATTTATTTGAATTTGAAATTTTTGAAAAATGAATTGTTTGGATGAAAAAATTAAAAAAAAAAATTTAAGAAATTTTGAGAAGGTATTTCAAATAATTAAAATAGTAGAATTTGAAATTTACTCAAAAAAGAAGGAAATTAAAAAATTTTAAGTTGTAGAATTGTTCATTACTTAGAACATAAAAAGTTAAGAAATTCAAAAAGTTGAGTCAGATCGAAAAGAAGGTCGAGTTGAACTGATTCGAGCTGAAGGTCAAGTCAGACAGAGTTGAAGGTCGAGCCGTTCAGGCCCGGGTCAAAGGTTGAGTCGGCTCGGTCCGAACCAAAATTTGAGTCAGTCTAGTCTAGGATACTACTCATTCACAAAGATTGATTTACTTTAATGAATTCTTTTTCTTAGAAAGAATTGACACAGACACAAAAAAATAAGAAAAAATATTGTAAAGGGTCAAATAATTCTTGAAAACTTAAAATTAGAATTAGGAAATCTTTTATTATGTTTTTGAAAAGGTTCTAAAATTATTTTTAAATCAATTTAAAATCATTCAAATCCTCTCTCATCAAGACAACTAGTTTTGTTTCCAAAACTCATGTTTAAAAACTATAAACTAAAAAATTACAACCACCTTAAGCCTAAAATAAGAATTTCCTGTTTTACGATTATACATAAGTGTTTCATTAGTCATTATAAAATTATAATCTTTTATAATTTGATCCTGTGTATTGCATGTATTGAAACCAATTACCATATGACTTTTCTTTCTCCTTCACAATCTATAGACATCGGCGTTTTTCTTATTAATGTCAAGAAATCACATCATTGCTTCTTTTGATCCTCCCATTTTCTCTCCAAGTTAATAAAGCTAGAGTTAGAAATTGGGTAGGGACAAAAGAGCCTTTGCCAAGTGTTTTTGGAAGTATTGTAGGAATGGAATCATTAGTAGTGATGATGACATTATCAAATGGTGAAAGTTGCCTAATTCATCATTAATTCACACTTGAAGCTTTTAAGTGACACCACCGTTCTCATTGGTTTTGTTTATGTATGCTTTTCCCTTTGTTTTGGGTAAGGGAACGTGCTGGAAAATGACCCTATGTAGGCCACCAAACCTTTTCTGCCCTTTACTTATAAGTGGATATTTGTGCTATATAAAAATATTAGGGTTTAGATATGGTTAGTAAGATACATTATTGGATTTTTTTTCTTCTATTTTTAATATACTTTTAACTTTTTTAGCATTAATAAAATGTTAATTGTTTCTTTTTCCTGAAAATTGTGAACACTGGTTTAGATAGGATTTTCGAGATCCAGTCAAAGATAAAAATTATTAGAAACAATCTTTTTAAAAATAATTAGAGATAAAAAAGTAAATTCGATAATTTATTAGGGACAAATACATATTTAATTTAAATATTAATAATTCCAATAAATAGTGCTGTGAAGTTGAGTTAACTTAAAATTTACTTTCTAAATATTTTAATTGAGTTTCACTCAAACAAGAATATGGTTAATGACATTTAGAAGGACATAGATGAACTTAAAGCAAATTAACCACTCCACACACCATTTGTATTGTAGGATTTTCATTATATACTTTTTTAAAAGATGCTTATTATTTATAACCTTAATTCTTCTAACTTTAATAGAAAATTAAATTAAATTAACGTTATTAATGTACTTTAGAATTTTTAACCAAATTATTGTTTGAAGAAACATTAGCTTTTGTAATTTGTTTTTCCAATGTGTATTATCATGTTAAATTATCTTATAATAATATTTTTTTTAGCTGTTTTAACTTGAAAAACTTATATTTCAATAGAAAAATTTTGTAAGAAAAAAAGTTACCGAAAAACATTACAAAAAAAAAATCTTATACTTTAAAAATGAATCAAGAAAAACAAAATTTTTTCTACTTTATACTGTAAAACACTCAAATGTTTTTCGTAATAAACCCCCTATATATGTAATTAAAAACAATACTTCCTCTTTTACTTGATACAAGACATAAATTAAATTAGAAGAATTTTCTAGTCTTGTTTTATTTATATGTAATTTTAATAATAAATAAGAAAAAGTATTTTAAAAATCATTATAACGAGGCTAAATCCGATAGATTAATTTTTAAATTGAATAAAATTAATTGAATTAATTACTCTATCAGAAGTAAGTTATATGAAGTAATTAAAAGAATAGTAGAAAGGTGGACAAATAAGATTTTGTTTTGAAATGGAATAATATTTAATCTCTATAGGGACGGCAAGGGAATATTCATCTCCATTTTTAACAATTGATGATTATACAAATTCTCTCGTTCTGGTTGTGTAAAGGTATATTCATATTGAGTGAATAAGATAATTTCTGTGTATTAAGATAATACCCACATAGCAACAACTTATTCTTCATACATCATCTCTGATAACTTTAGTGGGATAAATCAACGTAAAGATAATAAACAATATTGAAATGAGTGCAATTTTTAATCTTTTTGTATGACCTAAATCACCTGATCCTTATCTATGTTGAAGATGTAAACTTTTAATGAATGTATTATATTCGTTTGTGCATCTCCCCTAGGCCATGGGGATCTTCTCATCATCTTCACGCACATGCCCTCCAACTCTTACGTGCTCTTCTTCCATTGCCTTTCACAAACTATTTTCATTAAAAAAACTAACAACTAAAATTTTATCAAAATAGAAATAGCTCACTTGGAATTCTAACATTTTCGTTTATAAAATATTGATATGCAGACTATGGTTCAAACATGATCACCGTTTGGAACACTATTGTAAAAGAAAGCACGTTTGCAAAAAGATAGGAATGGATGAGAGTTAGAAAGGAAGACTTTGAAGTCCAAAATCTTGTGCAGATTTCGGTGATATTAAAGAAAGTGTTCCTTTTAGATATTTGTTAGGGAATGATGTAACCTAACCAAACCGACCAACTAAAAAACGAAACGAAAGTGCTACGTGTCAGGCTCTTGAATCATTAAGCAAGAGAACAAGTGTGAATGAAGTCTTTTACAGTACAATTATTTTCCATTTTTTTCTTTGGTTGGTGAAGAAAACAAAACATTGTGTGGAAGAATTCTATTGTTTTCTGCTTTTCTTTATTGACGATAAAAGGCAACCAATCATGAATCATCTGTTAGGTGTTTGTTTTCATTGGTTGAGAGTTGAGAGTAGAGAGTACTCTTTATTTTCAGTTTTTGTTTTTTTTTTTTTGGGAGTAAAGAAAAGGGTGAAGAGAATACATACACATGTTTGATTGTTTAAAGTTTGATGCAGATAGTCCAATAATGGCTTTGGCATCATCTACTTGCTGAGGTTTTGGTCCCTTTTTTCATTTTATGAAGGTAAGCAACAACTCTGCACTTTTACTGTTTCAAGAGATTAGTCTGAATGCACTGAAGAAAGAAACAAATTGAGGTATCTAATTTATTAGAGGTAGCAATGGCATAAAGTAGGTTGAAGTTGACATGAGGATGGGTGGCCATGTTGTTGTTGACACATGAAAGGAACACAAGAGGTAAACCCAGGGAAGTTCAATTTCAATGGTGGATGTTGTTTCCCTCAGATCCAAGGAACTTCTCTTCTAATTTGTACTATTTGTTCTTGTCCTTGTTTTCTTGTTTATAATTTTTTCATGACCCCATTTCCCTTGTCCCCTTGTTTGCTAGAGAGAGACAAGGCACTGACTTTGACAATGATTTGGATTTCTTGAATCATCTATTTTCTTCTGCTCCATGAATTAATCAAAGATTTGTGAGGGGCAGAGAAATTAATGATTTTTTTTGGACTGTTCTCTTTTGGGGTTTAAATAGAGAAAGGGTCTATGATAGAGCTATTCTAGCATCTAGCTTCACTGTTTCAATATAACCTTTGATTTTGAACTTTGTTACACTGTAGAGGAGATTTGTTCTGAGATCTTTTAATTTCTTGCCGTAGGAGTTTTCTTGTCTTTGAGAAGAGGTTTTGTTGATAGGGTTATTTGAAATAGGATAAGGCTATTTGAAACAAGGCATAAATACAACCTATGGAGGAAATAACTTCGACGGTTGCAGTGCCATTCGCACTTGGGAATTTAATACAAAAAGATCCATCAGTCACAACCCACATGGAGATAACTGGCCTAAAGCTCAGGGCAAACACTGCACCAGTATTAATATTAAATCCTGCAATTGAAAGTGAAAATCACTCAGATATTTGTCTTCAATCCCAAATTAAAGTGTCTTCAGAAGCAAAGAACAACCAGGTTGGAGCTGACCTTGTCTCAGAAATGGTAAGTCAAGGAGACAATAATTGTTTCCATGCTGAAAACCAAACCCAAAATCAATCATTGTTAGCTAAGGATTTTAAGTGTGAGCCTATCTCTCAATCTGCTGCTGGTGACAAAAGTAGTCCTTGTAGGGAGGAATCTTCTGTTTCTGTGGCTAATTGTTGTGAAATAAGTTCACCTATCACCATAAAGGTTGATGATAACACAGTTCATGGAAGGGCTGGTTTGACTGAGCCGCCAGGTTCAGCTATAGAGCCGCTGCAGAACATGGTTTCTGTTGCTGGGGGGCATGAGAGTGAAGATGGAAGTGGATCAGATGAACCTGATAAAAAAACATTTTCTGTGGTTCATGAGATTGCAGAGAAGGCTACATGCTTGGACTTGAGTGGTGCTATCAGCACTAACCCACTATGGGGTTGCTCATCAGTTTGTGGAAGGAGAGAGGAGATGGAAGATGCTATTGCTGTTAGGCCTCATCTTTTTGAAGTTCCTTCAATGATGGTAATGGATGATTATGTGAGTGAAAATTCAAACTTTTCACCAGCCCACTTTTTTGGTGTGTATGATGGACATGGGGGCTGTCAGGTATGCCTTAAAAACACTTGCTTTCAATTGTATCATCCAAGTTACTCCTTATTCCATTCCATGTCACATGGGGGGTGATGTTTTCATAGGTTGCCAATTACTGCCGGGAACATCTTCATTCAGTGTTGGTTGATGAGATAAAAGCTGCACGATGGAGTTTGGATGAACAGAATGGGAGAGAAAACTGGGAGAACCAATGGAAGAAGGCATTCTCCAATTGCTTTCACAAAGTAGATGATGAGGTTGGAGGGGTTGGTGAAGGTAATGGAGCAAGTGTTGAACCTCTTGCTTCTGAGGCTGTTGGCTCCACTGCTGTGGTTGCCCTTTTGACTCAGACTCACATAATAGTTGCAAACTGTGGAGATTCAAGAGCTGTCTTGTGTCGTGGAAAAGAAGCAATGCCACTCTCTGATGATCACAAAGTAAGACATTCTTTTCAAGGACAATGTTTGCAAACATTTACATAAGTGTTTTTAGTGTTGTTCTTTAATTGAAATTGGAATTTCGCCTTAGTAATTGACATTTGAAGTCAATGTTGAATTTGGAGGTGAAGTTCTAATTCTGATTGAATAATGGTACCAAAGCAAAGAACTATACTGAATTTTGTTCATGCTTCAATTTTATTTATTTTTTGGAATGGACTATTATTAGAAGCTCTAGTTATCTGATGGAGGAAATTGTTTTTCATCTTTTTCAGCCAAATAGAGAAGATGAATGGGAAAGGATAGAAGCTTCAGGAGGAAGGGTCATTCAATGGAATGGGTACCGAGTTCTTGGTGTTTTGGCAGTATCAAGATCCATAGGTATGTGTTTACTGTGTTGTTTTATAACACCAATTTATACAGGTGCAAAAAATTATTTATGGATAATATATATTAATATGCTCTTTTTCTGAAAACACATTCCATAAAGCTTTTGTTTTGTTATCAAATGGTTCTCCATTAGTCTTCTCCTATCTTTTCCTTAATTTGCTCTTTTTAAAATATCACCAAACTTGAACTTCGTTCACATTTTAGACGGTTTAAATGAAAAACTTTATATATAGAGTTATATATAGAGTGTATAATGTGTTGCAGAATGTAAATTTGGTTATTGTTCCTTAAAAGGTGACAGGTACTTGAAACCATGGGTAATTCCAGAGCCAGAAGTGAAGTGTATCCAAAGAGACAAAAACGATGAGTGCCTCATTCTGGCGAGTGATGGATTATGGGATGTGATGACAAATGAAGAAGCCTGTGACTTTGCAAGAAGGAGAATCCTTCTTTGGCATAAGAAGAATGGCAACAACTCATCATCACAACAAGGCCAAGGACCTGACCCTGCAGCTCAGTATGCTGCAGAGTATCTATCTAGACTTGCCCTTCAAAGAGGAACCAAAGATAACATCTCTGTCATTGTTATAGACTTGAAGCCCCAAAGAAAACTCAAGAAAAAAGAATAAAATAGATAACCCTTTATCTGGAATAGCTCTCAAATGTATTCCATTTCTAAAACTATCTTTTAGTCCTTACCATATTTGTTTATTTATTATATTGGCCCTTCAGTTTTTCAACAGGGCTATGCATTGTATGCCAGAATTTGTTGCGCACAGGGATGCCTCACGTTAAGCCGAGATTGAGGTGTCACTCTGCTGCTGCCCCCATCAGAAAGTTAGATTAATTTTTAATCAACAATATTGTAGAAGTTTCAAGTTGTCTTATCAAATAATCATCACAACCACTATTGAATACATTATTGCTTATTTTCAAATGAGTAGGTACATATTTCTCTCAAGAGTCTGTATTATAAAACATTTTACTCTATCTTGGCAACAAAACACTATTCTCTGACATAACTATAGAAGCTGGTTTCGCTGGCTCCATTCTGCAAATTCTGGTCATGGTAATTGGGGATCCTCCACCAAGTGACAGTAGAACTTGCCATTTGCCAAGTTCACAGAGAATGCCATATCGTTCACTGCTCAGAACTGTGTATATTTTATGTGAAAGGGCCTCATATATTACTACTACGGAGACTAGGAAACTTGGAAGCAAACGAGCACATTCCACATTTACTTGTAGTTTAGGTAATAATATCTGCAAATGTATGAAATCGGCTTTAGAAGAGTTTTCCAATATATTAAGTAGCACAATACAAGCTTTAAAAACAAGTGATCATTTCAATAAAAAATTAGAAATCAGTCAGGTAATTTCTTAGTCTCGAAGCATGAGTATCTATAGCAGTTACCAAGGTTTAAAAAACAGTCTGCGATTACAATTTTGACTGCAACATTAAGTGACTGCATCAGCTGAAGTTGCCCCTTAATTTTTCACAATATTTAGAGTTACAGAAATTTCAACTGCATGCAATTTAAAACCTTGGTTTGCTTTGCTCCCTCCATATAGAAGCAACTATTGTGACAGATCAAAACATTTTGTTTATGGTAATTTGCATTCAAGAATACCTAGTGAAGTGATACATAGCACAAATTCTGTTACCTTTGAATAAAGTCCAGGAAGGAAACATACCATGTTCTATATGGTTGCAAGTGTAGATCCTGCGTTGTAGAAATAAGTTGAAAGATCCACATTCAAGTCCTCATACAACTTGATAAAAGGATGGTTCTGAAATTTAAATCAGAGATATACACAGTAAGAACGAGTATTTGATATATTTTACATGGGTTACTCATATAGTTAAGATTATGCATACTATAAGGTCACGAGCAGACGGTCTATCTCTTGGATTTTTCTGTAAACTAAACACAGAAAAGACAAAAGGATGATCAGAGAAGCCTCATAAAACGCACAATAACAAAATTTATTTCAAAATAGCTGATTATATATATATAGTGATTGGAGGTCCAATCTCTAAGATATGTTTAAACACAGGAGGATTTGTTCAATGAAATTATATAAGATATCATTAAAAATATAAAGGGCATCGGACACAATTTAGATATACTATATTACAAAGTATGAATACCTCAAAAAAAAAAAATTATCTGAGGGAGCTATTAGGGAGATATTATATATTATATATATCTGACATTAGATAAATCCACATAAGAAATTGATACCACTTTTAATTCAAAACTTCAAAACATTGAGTTTATGAGTTTTTCATCTTATATGGTATATATCTTTGTCATTTCTATCCGATATGAGACTTCAGCTCACCAGATTATTCCCAACATGTTTTAATTTTCTTTTAGTGAGAAAAGTTCGTTGAGGTTATATGATTTGGTTACTGAAACATTGTTAATATATACCATGCTGAGATAAATGAGCAAAATTCTGGAGAAAAATCTTCTGGTGGAGCAGTGGGGGAAGGTTTTTCAACAATGACTTCAATAAGCTGGAAAATATTTTCCCATCCCTCACGTTGATCTGGCGGTGTATATGGAAACTGCCCCGTGGCACACTTGAGCAAAATCAGTCCCAGGCTCCATATATCACTTTTGTAGTCGTAGCCATTCTGGTTACTGGTGATTCTCTCTGGCTGCAAAATGAGCATGATGGAAAAGTTGTATTCCATGAAATGTTGGCAAATGTAATTGCCAAGAGGAAAAATGATAGATAGATACACTTGCTTGTGTTACTCACAGACATATAGCTGTGTGTGCCAATGAAAGTATTTGCTTGACCAGATGTATTTTCCATGATTATGCTTACACCAAAGTCAGTAATCTTTACCTCCCCTCTATGATTTATCAGCAGATTAGAAGGTTTTAAGTCCCTGTGGATAATGTATTTTTCATGGTGAAGATACATTAAACCATTCAGCACCTACATTGTAGTGGTAAAACAAGAAAAGGGTATGTAATCTAGTTAGGAATGAAGAGAGAAAAAACTCAGATGGTGCAAGGATGAAATGCAATATTTTATTTCTCACCTGCTTGCAGATGGCAGCAAGATACGACTCTGGAATTTTTTGAACTTTGTTCAGAAGATCTTCTAAGGATCCTCCGTCCATGTACTCAAATATGATTGATATGACACCATTATGGTAGGATGACTGGTAGCAGACAACAACATAAGGACATTGTGCTGATTGATTAATTTTTAGCTCAAGTGCTATCTGCCTTTGAATAGGCTCCTCAATATTCATATGAATTTCCTAAATCAAGAACACATTTAATATGCTATCAAACCAATAAAGAAGATAAATATTTAGTCATATTCAAAACACAAACCAATGTATACATACACTGATAAAAGAAAAAGAAAGAAAGAACATATGTTGACTGTGTGTGGACCTACCCACACTTTGACCCAAACTTCTATGGGGCAGATTTCTGTAGGCTGAAAAAATCATGTCTAGTAAGAAATTGGGACCAAAAACTAACCATCACGAAACTACAGGAGAGAAAACTCAAATGGAATGAAACTGTATAAAATATAGTGTGTAAAAAATTAAGATGAAGTACAGGGATGAAAAAAAAAAAAAAATTCTTCTTGGTCCCTTCTTTCACAAGTCTAACTCAAAGAAGGAAGAGATAAGGGGACTCTGTGGAAAATGTGGCCAAAAATCAATAAGAGAGACCAACCACGTCTATCTAATTAATTATCTATCTTTTCATGCATAAGAATACTAGAATATTCAATATAAAAGATTGAAAATCAAAACAAACCTTTCTTTTATCTTTTATTTTGCAATTTTTGGATCATTATACAACTATTTTTCAACTTTTCATTTTCTATAACTTTCCATTTATAAAAATAGAAACAGCATCTCTTATTCAAGTAACACCAAAATACGGATATTAAATGAATGGAATTAGTACATTCAATATGCTGTACAATTATGACTGTAGTCTTCTGATCATTACCTGAATTTGTCCCCTTTAACTGATTAAGTTATCCACATCCCAATGATTTATGTTCAGTGGCATTAATAGGTCTAATGTTAATTGAATATGATGACATTTCTGACATAATGGATGAATGAAAATGAACTTACTCCTAAGGAAACCAATTTGTTAAACTCTCTTTGAGATCAAAACTTCCTGAAACTTTATGTTCCCTTGGCTTACACTAATTTCATGGAGAAAAAAAATTAAATATCACAAAATCTAAATTCTTCATGAGATGGATTTAATGGAGAATGAAAATGATTTTACCATTGAAATTATGACTTGGGTTGACATGACTGTACAAAAACAATGATAAAAGAAAAAGAAGATGCAAGCTCAAAACAATGTACGTATGCAGTATACCTTCAATGCAAAAAATTGATTAGTCCATTTGTGTTGCACCAATTGCACTATCCCTCCATTTCCTTTTCCAATCACTTTGATTGTATCAATATCTGCCAGATTCAACTGGTTGTCTAGTGGCGTGATTGGTGGTGGCTGAAGACAGCACAGATATTAAACTCAAAATCAAAATCATCAGAATTCAGTTTTCATGTAACCTGTTTTCAAAAGTGGATTGACCAAACAAAATACTACTAAACAGGAACTCCAAGATTCAAACCTCTTGAGTCAAGGACCAAGTAATGCACAGAGATTGAGATCATAATATTGCAAAGGGTCAAAGTGAGATAGATTACTCTTTACCCTTTTATAATTCATTATTTCCCTATTTCTAACTACTATATGAATCATCTAATTTCATACTTCTCTCCCCTAATTATATCTCTCCCTTTCAAAAATAAGTTTATGCAAAAGTGTTTTTCTAGAAGCCTGCAAATTTTCCAAAAGATCAGCAGTTTATACCATAACTGACGGGTTAACTACACAAACAAAAAAAAAGCATAGAAAGGATGATACTTTGGCACATTCTGTTGACCCTAGAAGTTCACACAACATTCTGGTTGAAACCAAAACAAATTTCTTGAGTCTAGAAAACAACAAAACATATTTTATTTTATTTTAGATAGAATAGAAATGAAATTATAAACTAAATGTATTCAGCACTTCATAAATTGAATGCTGTCTCCAGAACAAAATCTTTAACTTCATCAGCTTGCAGCCTATGTTCCAAATCCAAATTATTTTAAACAATATCTTATTATAAGGGAGAAACACCAAACATTCTATCGTAAATTAAGTCTTTTTCTTCTCCTAAACAAAAAAGTTCCCCATTTTATCGAACAACACAAGCTCAGGAACCCCTTCTTGTCAAAGGAAGCATTTCATAAGTATCAAAAGATCAAATCCAAAAGAGAAACAACTTACCAACCCAATTGAACATACACATTTTTCAAAGAGGGAACTAATAAAGTGCAAAACATAGAACGTTAAAGAGAAAAATGTTACAGCTTCCTCTTCCTTCTCAGAAACAACTCGAACTCCTTCCTTGTCGACAAGCAAGTCCACTGCCTTGAACGTTTCACTTTCAGACTCAGACCTACCGCACCCAAATACCCACAATTCGAATCAGCCAAAACCACACACAAAACAAACACATTGAATCAAAAGAGAGGCTCACAAAAACTTGGTGGAAAATGAACCCCAATCAGATGCAGGAACAGTGAGTTTGAGACCAGAGCTTAAGCTCCCTTTCTTCATGATTATGAGCTCCCACTTGGGTCCCCAAGCTCCAAGAAAAAAAGAAAAAATAAAGACCTTCTTTATACGTATATATAGTAAGATTATGTATGAATATGATGAAAAAATATGAGACAACTAAGTGATTATAGTATATAATATGTGCAAGTAACTGAGTTGAAAGTGAAAGATTTATAGTATTTTGAAGATTGTGATGTTAAAGTTGAAGTTGCAATAGGTTGGTAAGAAGAAGGATCACAATAAAGGAGTAAAGAAATGAGGTTTGAAGTTTGAAGAGGAAGACTTGTGTTGACATTTCAGACATTATACGCGAGTCTCATAATAATACTCTTTCTCTTTTTTCACTGCTCTTTTTCTTTATTCAGTGTTCTCACGTGCAATTGCGAATTCTATTAAAGACCATTTTTTTATTTAATAATTCGTGGAAAACTTATGAACACATAATCAAGGTTTCTTTTTCTTTCTTTCGATGTTACAGATTTTTCCCGCACCACTAACACAGACGGTGAGATTATTATCTTGATCAAATAAACCAAATGTGTCTTCGTGATGTAATTAATTATGTGCGAATGATCAAAAACTAACGTCATCATTTCCTATAAAATTTTATATATTTAAAAAATTACAGCTTGTGTTTTTTAATTTAATTCTCCGTGTTATTATATATATATATATATATATATATATATATATATAAAAAGAAAAATAAAAATACTGTGCCTTATAAAATACCTTTTATTTTATATTTTCTTAAAATTTAATTGATTAAATAAATTAAATATGTTTTTAGTATATAAAATTGAATGTCAAATTATAATTAATTTAATAATGAATAAATATAATTATCATAATTCAACAAAATTAATTTTTTTCTTATATATTAAATAGAGTGATTTAATCTGTTATTTGAATTGGATTGCGTCAAATATTGCGGTTTAAATGTTACCTAAAATGCAGTTAAATATATGAAAGAAAAAATAACTTTGTTGAGTTAAAAGAGTTATATATTTCTTTTTAAAATATAAATATCAAAATTTATGAAAGTTTAAAATATGAGCAAATTTTAATGTTGTGTCTAAATTTAAATTTAAATTATATTATATATATATATATATATATAAATAGTAACGGATTATTACCACATATTTAAAAAATAATATTATCTCTTTTAACATGTTTTCAATTTAATTTTCATGCATTGTTAATTAATCAATAAACAATAAAAATTTTATATAAATATAACATTTTAGGTAATAATTATGAAAAATCAAAGTAGTAAAAGAGTCTTTTAATACCAATTACACATTTGTTTATTACAAGTGTAGTCTTTGAAGTGGACACAATTTTGTAGTATCGTGACATGCATTCTAGATAATCATCCACGTGTGAACGCCAAGACTATTTAGGAAACAAGTAAAAAATTGTCTAATAATTAATATAATTGTTATAAACAATATTTATCTGCTTAGGTTGCAAATACTTTCAACGTTGAATTGTTAATATATAATTATTAACTATTTGGCTTATTATTTTTAAGTTTATAGACTTTTGCCTTTAAAGTATTAATTCTCTCACTCAAATTTGTTAGTTTTGATTTTGTGACAAAAGAAGTAATAATACTTTAATTCTAAGAAATTATTTCTAACACACTTTTTTTTACTATTGATTAGAATTTATTGATAATTGAGGAATCATTAGTGATGTTGATTAAATAAGATATAAAATTGGTCGCATTCTGTTTTCCTAATAATTTGTAATTAATAATAAAAAATGTGTTTTAATTTTAAGTTTGTTTGGATAATATATTATTGACATCAATAACCGCATATAAATAATGATTGAAAATCAGTGTTTCTATCGTAGCTTTGTTATTAAAAGCTTTTTATAATAAATTAAGAATGAACTATGTACATAAACTATTATTAAATTAATTTTAACTTCTAAGTAATGTCAAAATTTTAAACTTACGGAGAAAAACCTTTAGTCAAAACTAAAGAATACGAATGTTCAATTTTTTTTCCTTGTGAATATATATAATTCTTTTTTTTATATTTTAAAATATCAATTTTATTCTTTAAAATATAAATATTTTTAAAAATTAACAGTTATTTTTACATATTTTTTTGTTTTAAATTATTTATATCTGTTTCTTTTTTTCTTTTTTTTTATCAACCGTAATTGATATTTTTTTTTATATATTAACTTAAAAATATTACATTATTATCATGTATATTTAAAAAAATGGTTGTGTGTACAGTAAATTTTTCTTTAAGAAATTATTCCTATTTTTCATCGTATTCCATTATTTAATACACTCCATTAACATTGTTTTTGTTGGTTTTATGTGTCCAAGAAAAGTCAACCAATTGAAGCTGAAGTTACTTGTCTTCTTATTCCTCTCTTGTGAACACAAACGCAAATCCTACAGAATTTTCCAATAAGTAACTGCTACACTTCATTTGTTTCAAGTTTTTCAACTTTGAATTGCTTATATTTTATACGTGGGTTTGTCTCAATTAATTATCTGATTATTAAACTTTTGAATAATCCATCCGAAAACAACAAATTAACCACTCTACCACTTCAGATTTTCCTCATTGAACACTGTAGAAGAGAAATAATAAACAACATGGGTTCACATTTATTCTGATGAGAATAATATTGTACCAAACCATTATATGATTTTATCATTTTATAACAATAAACCATAAAAGGTTTATAAAAAAATTAGCTAAAATATATAAATTTAGCATTAAATAAAAGCATATATAATAAGATTTTTTTTCATATAAAGTAAAGGTTTCCTTCGAATGTAAATAATGTTCTAAACATTTTAAACATTGTGAAATAAAATGAAATATTGTATTTGAAGGAAGCGTAGAAAAAGCACGTGGTTGGAAAAAAAATGAGGAAACGGAAGCATGGTTGACTCTGAGTTTGTTTATGGTCTCTTCTGATCCATTTCCTCTGATGTTGAAAGGAAGACCGACCTTGCATGTTCATAAATCAAAGATGGACAAATAAATGCCAAATGAAACCTAATCTTTACACCTCTATCTCCATAAACTGGTCCCACACTTATATCATTGTTACTCTACATTGCTTTTGTCCTTGTAATTTCCTTGATAATGATAATGTGACTTTTTTTTTCTTGACGTGATTTATCGTTGGTGACCGATTAATCTATTACTATTTTTTTTTGTGAAAAAATGAAGGATTAAATATAAATTTTTGTCTCTCAAGTTTCAGTAAAATGTAAAATTAGTCCTTTTTGAAAATTTTTGACCAAATTAATCTTTCATTTTTAAAAATGTGTAAATTTAGTTCTTTTAACCAAATTTTGTTAAGTTTAACTGACGTGTCAAGTGCATTTCATGATAGTATTTGAATTGTTTACACCGTTTAACATATATTTGCTTCAATGTTAACTCAAATATTATTAAAAAAATACATTTAAAATGTCAAATAAACTTAACAAAATTTGGTAAGAAGAACTAAATTCATTCATTTTTAAATATGAAAGACTAAATTGGCATAAAGTTTCGAAGATGGACTAATTCCAAAATTCATTGAAACTTTAAAGACCAAAAACATATTTAACACCAAAATCAATGATTTAGACTAAACTACATCAAAAAAATAAAGAATAAAAATAAAAAAATAAAAGTCATAATATAATTTTCCTTTCTTTGTAAAATCTTCATCTATCTTTTTTTTGTAATAAATGTTTTATAATGTAATTTAAATTCTGAAATGTTCATTTGTAATTCAAATTTTATAATATAATGCTTTGCGTGCTTTGATTTTCATTTTTTTAAAATTATTTAGTAAATATTACAGCAAAGCTACAAGCATATCATTACTTGAGGGATGATGATGAGGTTTTCTTTATACAATTTATGCAAACCAATTAAAAAAGACATGATTTATGATTTTCACGGTTTTAGTTACTACATATTATGGTAATTTTCTTCACAGTTATTTTTATTATTGTTATTTCTATATTAACGGTAATAGTCTACAAATAATATTTCTTTCAATATTCATCTAACTCACAAACTTCATTCTATTAAATTTCCTATTTTCAATAAAAATTTTCAATATAATAATAATATATAATATCAAATTAATTTTAGATCTAAATACTTTAGATTAACTTTAATTTACAATTATCTTAAACCTTTTTTCTTAAATATTTACTTCTATAATAAACTATAACTTATTTCATAAATATGTATATACTCAAATATTATATAACTATAAGTTAATTTAATTATACACTCACTTAGATGATTAATTTGAATTATAACTATGATTTTCAATTTTTATTAACAATTTAAGAAATTACTTATATTTAAAATATTTATAACTATTAATTATCTTTAACAATTTATTTAAGTTAAAATAATATTTAACATGTTAACATTTTCACATGAACTCATATTCAATGTTTAATAAAAAGTTTCTATAGCAAAATTAACAAATAAATTAACTTAAGTCTTTAATTTAAATTATAACCTTTTAAACTGTTATCATCAATAAATGTCCTCACACTCAAATAAACTCGAGATATTAAATATATCTAAAAGTCACAATTTTATATTACATAAAAATGTATATGTTTTAAAACAAATTATAGTTAAAAAAGTATTCATTTGTTAACAATCATATCAAAATAATTTGAATAGACATATACTTAAAATTAACAAATATAATCTAAATTCAACGTTTACATTTACAACTTTATTATTTGAACGATGATAAATTAAAAATTACGATTTTTTCCAATCGAAAATTCAAAATATAATACTTTAATTTAAACTTAAAATAGTTTTGTTTATTTATTTTAAATTTTATATATCTTTTACTGTTAAAAAAAAGTAAGCCAAAAAAACTTCTTACCAATTTTTGGATGCTAAATATAAAAAATAAGAATGGAATTTGAACATCTACATTCTCTATAACATTGTGAATATTGGGCCAATCCAACTGTTGTTATACAGGCACTTTCTTCCTGCACCTCTATACTTTCTTCCTGCACCTCTATAGGAAATGTGAAAAGGCTTAAATATACAATATTATAACTAAGTACTAATATTCATTAATAATAATAAATATTTATAATGAATAAAAAGCACTTTATTCTATTGATATTTTTTATTTTAAGAAAAATAAATAAAAGTCTTCTATTTTTCAATGAATTGATTAAAATGTTTTTATTTTTGTTTTTTGTTGTATTTTAATTAAAGCTCTAAAAATGATCAAAACTCATAGATCAACACAATTTAAATACAACTCGATCCATTAAAATTGACTCATCAACTCATAATTAAGAAGGAAAAGAAAAACACTTTAACTCAACCCATCACAACTAAAAAGAATGCAATGAAAAATATACATTATCTACGTATTACCGTTCTCCTTTATAATTCTCTTTCTGTTTTAGTTTTTCACCCAAAATCCATCGGTTCATAATTTTTTTCTCCCTCTACTTTAGGATTTTGGATTTTCCACCCCATGTCACTAGAAACTCTTTACATTGTCATTTAGTGTTTACCTTTAGTATTCATATCAATGTGTTGTTTAGGATTATCGTTTACAATTATTATTTTGTACAATGTATTAAAATATTATAGTCCGAGTTATGATGTGAATGCAAGTTTGAGTTATGATATCAGGTAAAAAGAAAGGCAAGAATGAAATAACTAATCATAACTCCATTACTCTGTACAAAATCTCACACTAACAAACAATACATGTATGATATATGTATCTATTTTGAACATTAGAGTCTGATTTTTGGTATAGAAAGCTATGATATATACAAAATCTGTGTCCACCATGAAATGAGGAGCAGATGCTAAGGAGAAAACCCTCATTAGCAGAGACAGTGAAATGGATGAAGCATCAAGATTCCAACATGTTGAAAGAGAATTTTGACAGAAGCTGTGGAACCCCTGATATTATTTGCCCATATGTCTGCAAAATGCAAAGGTAAAGAAGTTAAACTCCAACAATTATCCAAAACCATGTCTGAGGAGCAAAAAATGTCTTGATTTTCTTAGTCTGTACCCTGAGGTTTTCATGAACTTGGCACAATGGAACTGCAAGCAACCTCATGTTCTTGGGTACAATGAACTTCCTACTTGCAGGCAACTTCACAAGGAACACTTTTGTGCACTCCTACACCAGGAACCAAGGCTATGAAACTAGCACATCCCTTATCAGAACTTTTGTATAAACAAGCCAATGAAATTATGTACCTTTGGTTGTTTTACATTTGGTGGCAAGAAAGGGTACAATAATGTTTCAAAATCAGGTCTCCACCACATTCCAAGGCATTCACCAACCTGAACCAAGCAAATTATGGTTCAGCTGCTCTATATGATGATGTGAGGTTTTAATGATAAATGAAAATGCACAAGCACAAGTGTAATACAATACCTCCCATTCTGAACCATCTCCATCTTCATCAACAGAAAGCTTCCTTGTCAGCTTACGCTTCAATCCATCAGTATCTACAGATTCACAAATTTCATCTTCAGTAAAAAAGCATCACAAAAAAATATTCTCAAAGCTTTTCATTTCAGTGTTTGAGCTTCCTCTAGTACCTGATTCGTCTGGCCTTAATCTACCACCGGGAAGTTTATAGATGGAATTTCTTACTTGCAAAAGCAACAAGTGTGGATGTTTGAACAGTTCAACCTGATACAACATCGTGTACTCACTTCAGAATTATATTGAAAAACTCTGACCCATTTGTACCATTTGTTGAAATCAAATGCCCAATAGCTAAGATGAAGATTATCAAACAGGATCTCTTTGGGTAAATAAATGAAAAAATAAAGCACTTCTAATAGTTTATGTATAATTTTAAAAAAAAAATGAATATAAAAAGGCTGATATGAGAACATCTATATTCACAGAAACAGACCCATAAACTAGAATGAAAGCTAAGTGAATCAGGCCTTCCCAAATCTCAATCCTTTAATAAAAAGTTTCAAACTTTACTTGCAAAAGAAAGTTTGGAACAGAATATAGACCTCACATGACAAAGTAAGAATATTCAGAAGAGAATCCACAATATTGCAAAATAATACATCACCAGTTGCTAAATATTCTTAAGAAATTGATAAGAGGAAAGTGATAAAAGGAAGAAGCAACGAACCAGTAAGACAGCCTCCACAGAAGTTCGTAATCCACGAGCAGCATAGCTAATAAAAGAATATAAAAAAAAAAAATGATAAGAGAAGAGAAGAAAGAGAATGAATGAAAGAAGTAAAAGAGAGAGGGTAAGGGAGAAAGAAGAGGAACTTGGATTGAATCCTGAGAAGGTGATTATGTAGAGAGAGGTCTTTGAAGGGAATTGCGTCTTTGGATCCAAAATAGTAACTACTCAAAGGATAAATGTCGAATTCCATGTTCTGATCTTCGTTTCCACCGTTTTCATTACGCAAATTGGTTACACTCGCCTCTTCCCCCATATTTGCATAAAGTAAAAAAAAGAATGAACAAGAAAAGAGTAGACAGGCACTGAATTAAAGAGGGGCAGAGAGAAGAATTTAGTGTTTTCGAGAGAGAAAGAAGAAGAAGAAAGAGTGTTCTTCTCTGTTCTGTTCTGCTCTGTTCTGAAACGTGGCACACCACAAAGCTCTCTAAGGTGAAATGCTTTTTTGTTTTGGTGGAGTGGATTAAGTTAAACTCACGTAACTGTTTTCTATTTATTAAAGTATTGTTTTCATACAATCTTGGTTTTCGTTAAAAAGTTTACTAGAATACCAACAACAACTCGGTTAGCATGCGATATGGGAAACTCAAGTATGAACCTTTTAGAATCTTGAGAAAAATATTTTAGTAAAAAAAAACCTCCTTTTTTTGTGTTTTATCTCTTCTACAATAACGTTATAGCTAAATCTTATAAGAGTGATAAAAAACCACATATTCAATAATCTTATCCCTAATGTTCTTGATTTTTGAAATCATTAGGTGGTGCCATATGGCATGGAGTGTGTTTAAAAATATATGAGAGCTTGTCTTGATGTCAATGGAAAAACCATTCATCCAATCCAATTTGTTTCTTTTTTAACGCTTTTTAGTGGTAAGACTTGGTGATGCCAAATACGAGTCTCCCCTACGTTTTAGACTCTTTAACATCAACATTGAAATTTTCAAAACTGCTTTCTTTTAACATTTTTCTTACTAACTAACCACACTAGTACTATTTTCTAGGTATAATTACTTATCTGATGTCTCAACTTTTTGGATTTGTTCAATTTGATACCTAAACTTTTGAAATGTTCAATTTGATATCCCAATTTTTTAAAGAGATTCATTTTAGTACAATCCGTTAAATACCAGTTAACATAGTTTGTGTTATATTGAGGTGACACTGTATATCAAAAACGTGGCAGAAATGTGGGTTGTGCACGTGGATTTATTGTAAAAAGAAATTCTGAAGTAAAAAAAAAAAGTTATTACAATAATTGGAAAACAAAATTTAAGCAAAGAGAATTTAAATCTGAAGGTGGATTTGGGAATTAGGGTTCGTGGTAAAGAAGGGGACGACAAGTTCGAGACATTGCGGTGGAAATTAGGGTACGTAGTGGAATTAGAAGCACATTTATCAAGTAGATTATATAGGTAGAAGGTGGAAGGTGTGAGGGTCGTTCATTGCAGTGGAAGAAGAAGCTTTCTCTTCCTCTTACTAAAGCTATGACATGAAGCCAAGCTTGGAATGCACCCCTGCACAAATTTAACAACTTCTTCTCTAAGGGATACATGATCACCATTCATTGTTCTTTCACTTCTTTCATTTCACTGTCAAAACTGTTGTTACCATCTTCACTTCGGTTTTCTCTCACAATTTTGTAAAAAAGATCCGATAACCTTTTTTTTTGTGTTGTTGGGGATGGTTCAGGAACAGAACCAAGCTCAGAAAAAAGGGGTTTTGTTGAGAAAAATGTGGTGCAATGGAGTGCTGCCATGAGATGGAGTAAACTCTGGATATAAATAAAGGAATAATTTGAAGGAAAAGAGTAAAACATTGAGAAGAGAGAAACTATAGGAATAGGGAAAAGTTTTCAACTTGTCATACAATAAATCATGAACCTTTCATCCATGATAATTTTGTTTCATTCTAATTATTTGATAAATATATGTTTTGGATGGACAATGCCATTTCAACACAACACAATCGGTGTTAATTAGTATTTAATGGAAGGTACTAAAATGAATCCCTTTAAAAAATTGGGATACCAAATTGAACATTTTAAAAGTTCGGGTACCAAATTGAACAAAACAAAAAAATTGGGGTACCAAATCAATAATTATATCTATTTTCTAATATGTGATGAAGTGTTTGCCTTAATAGATATTTTCTTTTATTGAATATTTCTGCTGATGCATTCAAAATGCAAGTACCTCTATTATTATTATTCGTTAGTTTGAATTTTCTGTTAAGTTTTTTATGTTATTATTATGTTGATCCTTCAAAATATTAATAAGCATTGGTTTTTATTTCTTAAAACACATTTTCTTTAATATACAATATCAATGTATTGTGTAAGGCTCAGTAAAGAAATAGTAAAAGAAAAATTCAATAAATAATCTGAACTCGTTACTGATATTAATTTTAAACCATTCTAATTTCTAATTAGTGTTTACATCAATAAAGAAAATATTGTAAAGTTGAAAAAAAAACTATGATCAAATAATCATACACTATAAATTTTTAAATTCATGAAAGTACTTTATTTGAAAATAAATGTTTACTACATTTTAGCTAGTAGCCATGCACTAACTAATTTGATACACAACAAGTTATTTTATAAAAAAGAAAGAAGAAAAAACTTTCTAAATATAACAAAAAGATTTGCCAATTTATATTGAAAATTTGTGTGCAAAGTTAACATATTTGTATCTGTATTGATTATTCATTTCGTTCCTAATATTCGAGGAAAATATGAAATTTATGTTTTATTTTCCTTAACAAAACAAAGGAATACATAAATCAATAACAAAAGAAATGTAGTTTTTCTCTTTAAAATCAGGTACCCCGATAGAAAGAAATTATAATAACAAATGAAATAACCATATTAAAATCAATATAGAAACACTCATATATATATATATATATATATATATATATATTGTATTTTTAAAAAAGTTAGATATGAATCTTATTTCTAACCTACTCCATCAATTTCAATATCTTTTTGTCACAATAAAAACGAATATACTCACAAAAAGTATTTTTCATCTCTATGTATACCTGATTCAATTTCAAAACAAATGCTTGACTTTTGAGACTTCTAAAATATCTTTTCACCAAACACAAATGCAAAGACAAATCACATATTTTTGCTAAAAACAATTATTCAAATGTTTATTGTTATTAAATTATTCATATAAAAACCCGTACCAATATATTGTAAAAAAAATATTCCACCACCTAGCACTGTCCAGAGCTGACCATTGACCAATCAAAAGACACTTTTGTGAAGAATACAAGAGCTGGGTCAATCAAGACTATTAAATAATAGGCAATTACAATTTGGTTCCATTGATTTTTATTTGCAACCAAATAATAGAGATATCTTCTAACAATTTTTAAAAAATATATTCTTTACTATTTACTTAAATTTATTCAAAATTATGAAATTCAGACAAGTTTTTGGGTTTTTTTTTTTCTAAAAATAATCAATACTGAAAATACATATTAAAAAATTGTATGAAAAATGTGTTATTTAGGAGGAAATTAGGCAGAAGAATGTGAAAGCAAGGCAAGGAGGCTGCGTAAATAAACTGTGATGTAGCACAATTGACTATGTGATAAAGACAACTTATATATCACACAAAGAAACACATAACTTTTATTTATTATTCAAATTGGTGCATTAAACTAAGGTTCTTATGATTTAGGAACACAAAGACATTTTCAATTCTCTTCAGCTTCAAGCTGTTTCAACTTTTGTTATGTTCAGATGCGATTATATCACAAAGGAGAAATGGGGTAACACCAATCTTATCATGTTTCAACACCATCTCTTCGATACAAACCAGTTATCTTTTTTCAAATAATTTTCTGTCCCTTTCTCTCTTCTCATCACTGCAACTTCTTGTTGCTCTTTCAAGGCAAGTGTTTCTTTCATCTTCTTCTGTTTTTGGTGTTTGCCCAATTCTGTTTTTTGTTTTTTCTCTTAAAGGGTATTTTTTCTGATGCATAAAAACCTTTTCTTTTCTTTTTTTCTCATCATCATCATCATAATTGATATCTGTTCCTATATGTGTTGTTATATAAAGTATGTGTGGTTTTTGTTCTGATAACTGTTGCAGCACAATGGATGATTAGTTCCTTAATCTGACACTCCAGATTTTAATTCTGTGAAACAGGGATTTTAATTGTTGTTCTGAACAAGCTCAGCAACAACAACAAATGGATAAAGGTACTCAAAAGTCAAAGCTTTTCTTATTAATTTATCAAGAAAATCTTTCCTGTATCAGCAATTGATAAGCATATCAGATGTTGTGATAAGGAAACAGCTTAATGAGACTTGATTATCTATATAGCTTTCCCAGTATTGATCCTTAATGGAAACAGCATATGTTAATGTTGTCTTGTCTTTACTTGGAATGTTCATGTTCTTGTTCTTGATATCTCACTATTAATATATAACTGCATTTGGAACTGAAAGCACTTACATGAAATGTGATTTGGTTTGAAACAGGTTGTGGTATGGAAGAGAGTGTTGATTTGAGAAATGGTGTGGAATTGGCAACTTCTGTCTCTGATAAGCATCTTGATCTTCTAAGGCCATCTGCAAGAAATTATTCAATTTTTAGAGGTATTCACTCATACCTCAGTTAAAGTGGAAAGCAAGAATTATGTGCAGAAATGTGTCTCTTGTGTTCATATTCATCACTAAAACTGTCTAAACAAGTTTGGTCTAACATTAGGTCAAGCAATGGAAGGTGGAGACCCCGAAAAGGGCACCTATACCTTAATTAGAGGGCCTGAGGACTTCCAAACAGGACTTTATGACAGACCCCTTCCATGTTATGGTTGTGGAATTGGATGGTTCTCGTAAGTAACTGATATACTCTCTTCTCAAATTTCTTCTTCTTCTTGTGTTGTGATTTTCTGTGTTTAATTTCAGATTTCTTCTGGGATTTCTATGTCCACCTCTGTGGTACTATGCCACAATCCTTTACTTTGGAAATTATTACAGAAAGGATCCTAGGGAAAGGGCAGGGTTAGGAGCTTCTGCAATTGCTGTAACATTTCTCTGCTTTCTCTATCTCTTGTTTAATTTTCTGTGCTGAAGCTTGCATTTTTCATTGTCAACATAGAGCATTAGAATATCATTAAATATGATTACACTTTTAAGAATTTAAGTGTGAGTCTAAATTCCACATTGACTAAAAATAAGAAAGTAGAATACTATATAAGGATAAAGACCTATACACTTATTATCTTAAGATTTTAAGTTGAAAATGGTATCAATGCCTTATGTGATCGGGCTGAGGTCTCGTTGGTGTTTATTCTCTCGAGTAAAACTCTCTGTGAACCTAACACACACAATTAGTTGGACGAAAATGATTACTTTCATGCCATTGCATTTCTTAAGTATAGAAAGCTAATAAGATTCAAAGTATTATTGTAGTTCACTAGGTATCTTCTTTTTCTGAATGCACTGGTGAAATTGCAGGCACTAATATTCACAGTAGCATTGCTGATCATAGGAACTATTCTTCATTTACGCTCACCCTGATACCAGTTACAGTGATAAAGTTGGAATGGAGAGGTGATTAAAATACATATCAGAAACAATTGCATGTGTATATAACAAGGTATGCAGAAAAAATATGCTTCAAGATGCTGCATACTCTGTGTATCATTAGAGAAGGATGAAAAGTCACCCTTGTTAAATTTGTGTATTAAGAGTATACAAAAAGAAATCTTGTCTTTGTTCTTACGAATTTTACACAGTTTTCACCTTTCATATTATGAGAATTTTGCTTCTGATTTTGCTATGATGTTATTTTGAATAAGAGCACATGTTAAAGAATATCTTTATTATCTCCCAAACACTGTATTCTGGCAGAACCAGGATGTTTGTAAGTGAGGGGCAAATTTTTATGCATTTATTGTTAATTTTTTTATTTTTGTTAACCTTATTTTTTCAAAAATCCTGATTAATTAAACTCGAAAAATCAACTGATTGTATTATTCAGTAAAATAAATTGTTTAAGATAATTGAAAAATAGAAGATAAATCTTGTACTTTCTTTTTAATCGGCATAAATCTTGCATCTTAATCAATGTTACAGCAACTCTATAAACAAATTATAGTAAACATTTTACATCTAATTTATTTTCCTCGTACTTACGTAACATATATACGAGCCTAACTTGTGCATTTAAAACAGAAAATGTAATGAAATTCATAATGACAAAATAAAAACAACACAAGAAAATAAAGAGAATACAAAAAAAGATGGGATAAGTATTCGTTGAAAATTTAAGTTGCCAATTACACATATAATATTTATAAATTTGTAATTCTCAAATCAATATATAAATATTAATAGGGTCACTTTTGAAACAACAATTAATTAGTTATAATATTTGAATAATGATTATAACACTGTAAGAAAATATTTGAAAGCTAAACAAATTATACTCATTTTTATCCAGAAATGATAAAAGAATATTTTTTTTTCTATAAAAAAGAAAACTGTAATATTACGTTCAACTAAGTTGTAATTAAATAATATTGTTTATACGTGTGTGGCTTTGAACTGGGCTTTATATGTATTTTATATGTATGCTTTAAACAAGTGAGAAAAGTCACGTATGGACGATAATGGAAATTTCTTCTTGCATCCCATGTTTTCTTTCTACACCTCATCCTTTCTAAAATTTTAATCATATCCTAATGAAATTAATAGAAAAGGATAGTGTACGATGTCTTTTCATGTTTTAATCATAATTCTTAATACAAATTTAGAAGACAACTCGAAAATGTAAATTACATTTTGAATTATATAATTTTGTAACTTTACAATTAAGATCGTACAATTCATAATACAAATTTAATAAATAATATAAAGTGTAAATTATGTTTTAGATCGTACAATTTATAATATAAATTTATATTATGAATTATTCAATCCGTAATATAAATTTAGAAAAAAATTCAGAACAAAGAATACATTTTGAATCATACAATTCATAATACAAATTTATATTTCACCATAATACAAATTTATAAGACAATTGAAAATGCAAAATACATTATAAATTAAATAATTTGTGATATAAATTTATATTTCAAATTATACGATTTCTAATTCAAATTTACATTTCAGACGGTATAATTTGTATGAAACATGGAAGTGAAAGCAATTTCATTATTACTACGAGAATGGAGGGGGAAATCCCGCAATATTAATGTCACACTCAAATATACTTCCAAAAGTTATAAGAAAGAGAAAAAAATCTCAAATCTGAAGTGCAATTTCAATTTCTGTGAATAACCAGCTTACCCATAATCCAATCTAGTAGTTTTTAATGGTCAAAATTTGAATATAAAAGAAAAATATTTTAATAAGAAATTATCGCAAGACATAGACATAACAAACATTCAAATAATATATATGTTTTTAGTGAGATCGTTATAATAAAATGTTACATCTGTCCCACAGATAAAAGTATTCTTATTTTATGTCACTTGCGTGGGATTTTATTTTGGTATTATATTAGGTTTGAAATCATGAATTTTATATTTCAAGTCAATATTTTTTAATAGCACGAGGATTAATTTTAATAATCGACCGACCATTATTGTTTCTGAATTGAACACCTGCTTAGAAAACCTTGTAAAACGATACACTATTTATTTATTTATTTATATCAAAGAAAGTCTATATATCCGTGAATTTCTCTTGAGTTCCATACAAGATAGATACACTAGATGAAAATAAAATAAAAATAAATAGAAATATATATTAATCCTATTTTTTATTTAGTGTTTTTTTTTTATCTAAGAACGATGGTGAGATTAGATATCGTTGCAGGTAGCATCAATTGTCCTGTAACAATGCCCAAGTAGACCGAGTCAAAATTGGATTGTGGCATTTGGTTGGTACACTGTTAAATAAAAATAGATGTACCCTGACTATTGGTTATAGTTTTTTGTCTAGTAGTAAGCGTTCGATCCTAACAGATATTAATAAGTGATTTGATAATTATTAAGATAGATTTTAGTTTGTGATTTTATAATACCATATTGAAAAGTAGATTTTAAATCTAATTCAACCATACATAACCAACTTATAAAATAAAGTTTACAATTATTTATATATTATAAATTAATAAGACTTTATTTCTAATTGATACGAGAGTTTTATAAATATATATTTTATCATCTGTATCTCGTCAGAATTAATATAATAAACTAATACAATAGTCAGTTTAATCCAAAAATTAAGATGAAAATTGAGTTTAATAAACTAACACAATAGTCAACTTAGTTAGTTTAATTCAAAAATTAAGATGAAAAATTAGTTTTTTATTTCTTCTTTTGATCCTTAAAATATGTATTGTTTCTTAACTTAAAATTTTGTTACAGTTTTATTTTTGAAAAAGGTTTTAAAAATTTGAAGAAGAAAAGATAGGAGACTACTAAATATACGAAAAAAAAAAGTCATATTATCCTGAGATTTGAAGCATATGGTGAAGGAGTTAAATTCCATTTTAGCATATAGCCATGAAAGAATGGTTTGGTGATGAAAAAGAAAGAATGTAAGATGGGGTGTGAAATGGAAAGTAGGAGTGACAGATGAGAGTGAGAGAGGGTGAGTTTGTAGGTAAGCCTTCCCTTCCAAACCTAAAATTTTAAATAATATCGATATTTTTACTTATTTTTTTTACTATTTTTAATTCATTATTTTAATCATTTTTAAATCATCACATTACACTATTATAAAAAATTAAAATAAAAAGTTAAAATAACAATAGTTGAAGATGAATAGTGGTTGTTTGGATGAGTGGGGGAGAAGATGATGAAAGTGAAATATATAATAATAATGGTGCATGTCAAAATATTATCCCTACCCTATCAACAACATATTTGACAATATGCTATATTTCTATCTGTCATGCACTATCATTTTTCTTTTATATATTTCCATAAAACACTTTAATTACACTCCATTTTATAGCATGTCAGTCAAAATTAATTGTTTCTTCACATTTTTTTTTTCATTTATGTTTAAATTAATAGCTGAAATTTGTAAAATAACTTCTTTTATGAATTTAAGAATTTGTAGGTTAGGGTTATTTTATAACATGTATTTCTTTTTCCTTTCAATTTCCTTAGTACGTAACTTGAGTACAAAAGTTAATTTTGGTGTGTTTAAATAAAATTTGCTATTTTAAATAAATTTTTATTATGATCTTAATCAATTAGCAACAAAAAAAATTAAAATTTATTGAGAATTTATAATTTCACCAAAGAGATGTTTCCAATTCAAGAACTGTGACAAGTATAGATAGGGATTAACTAGTACTTTTTTTCTATTTATATTCATATATATATATATATATATATATATATTATAATATTATATTGTTGTGATAAAGAGATTGGTAGTTAAAAGATTTCTATCCAAAGTGGTGTCCCTTTGTTTAATTCTTAAAATAATATTCTTTTCCTACTTCTGGGCCATCTCTTTTTATTTTATTTATTTATTTGATTAAGATTCAGTCACTCTTCATTGAACCAAGAAAAAGTGAAAAAGAAAAGAAAAACTCGATTTGATGGCAAATTGCATGCATGGTGATTTTACATGTTTTAATTAATATCACGAGTTTCAGCCAAAAAAGAGAACACAATAAAAAGTTAAAAATGTGGTTCAGACAATAAATATGGATGCAAACGGCACAAAATGCACTTTTTTTTTAGAAAGTACAAGAAATAGGACAACCTTTACATAATACAAAATCAAATACTATTTTTTTTTTCGCAAATTTAAATACTTAATTATATGAAATTCTTTTCGTGGATTAAATTCAAATAGTTTAGCTAAAATGATTTCACGTTCACGATGAGTATAATATAGATTTTATTGAGATAAAACAAGTTCTAAAAAATTAAATTGAAAATGGATATCTTAATGAAACTGAAGAATTTTAATTGGCTTGAATTGTTTTTACAGGACAAAAACTACAGTATTTTTTTTTAATTTACAATTCTGTAATAATTTCTTTTAATTATGAAAATGCATTCTAAATATTTAATACATAGACCTAAATTGCAAATAATTTTATCCAACCACATCTATTCAACTAAAATTTGACTGTTAGGAAATTTCTATAAAATTAGTTGTCAAGCAAAGAAGGTTTGAATTATTTGATTGATAATCAAACTCATTTTGAATTACTTAATTGATAATCAAACGCATGTTTATAAAAAATGATATTGTTGTTAGAAAAGTTGAAATAATCAATTTAAGATTGAGACGTGTTCTTTTTTATATATATTTGTGAGATTTTTTTTTTTTTTTTTGTGTAAAGGGGAGAAGTAAGTGCTTTGTTTTATTTGAATTAAGGAGAATGTGTATTTGTAAAGACATTATAAATAAATGGTATATACGATATTCTTATCAACTTATATTATTCTTAATAAACTCTTTAACTTTTGATTGGTTATCTAAAACTCTTAATAACAATCTAAGCTCTCTTATTAGTACTTAATTAAAATATTAATGTTTTACAAGTTTTATTAGAAATGATTTTGAATATCTTGATATTAATGTTCTCACACTTATCCTAAATAGGAAACAAGTAAGGTAAATCATAAAGAAAAAAAAAATATATATATATATATAAATTCACATTTAAGATTAATTACTTAAATAATGTTATGATATTAAGCATAAGATTATATAGAAGACACTAATCAATTATTCTTCAGAGTTCATCCACATAAAAATACGTTAAAATATTATAAACAGATTAATATTTATGATACAGATACTATTTAGTATCACTCATTTGTTATACATCCATTACGTGTTATTAATTTCAATTGCAGAAGTATTTTTACATATACATTATCTTATTATATCTTGATTTTTGTTAGCCAACAAAATATTTAGGATAATTATACCACTTCATTCATTTTCAAACAATAATTTTTTATATTATAAGAAGCTCGAGACTCAACAAGAAATTTTCTTTAAAAAACAAGTGTATTTGCTAATTAGAGAATGAAGTATAATCTCAATGAGCCATTAGAAGCTTAACAACAAAAGATTAGGAATATGCATGATATCAAATGTCTACTTCATTACGGTGGAAAGGAAATCAAAGTATAAGCACTAGCACATCTACACCATAAGAATTCTTATATCAACGAACTCATTGTACCTAAGTTCCGTCTTTTATTAAACAATTGCTTTGAACTTGAATTAGTGAACATAATAATGTTGATCAACTCGATTGATAAACAAAAGAAACCTTAGTTTGTAGGACAATTACGAAGGTTTCTAGATTTTTTATTTTCTTTACTAAATAAACAATACTTATACATAAATTGTAAAGAGTTTCGACATCCAAAATATTCTATTAAATATTTTTATCTTCTGCTGATAATATATATATTCAAAATCTCTTGCACCATTGTCATTCCTTGGAGCTTGGTAATGATTAAACCAAACTAGAGTTGACCATAGATCTCGTAACTGTTTGTATCAGTGAATAGGTTTCTTTTTCTTTTTTTTGAAGTGGAGCTAAGAAAGAAGTGTGTTTGGTGAAATGATGTTTTTTTAGACAAAAGTAGAGGCAGATGAGTATTGAGAAGAGAGGGCATAAGGCTAGAAAGAAGAATGAATGGATAGGGTGGGTTGGCAACACTTGTGCCAACAATGACTCACACAGTAAAAATTTCGAAGAAAAAATAAAATTAAAGTGTCGTTTGGGTTTTCATCTTTTAAAAAAGTGCGCTCCCGAAAAGCCAGTTTTAGCGTTCTCTTGTTGGAAAGGAAGTGCGTTTCAATCATTGCTTCCACACTCCAATCATTCAGGCGCAACCAACCAAACACGTATCACTACAAATTCATACTACTTCTTTCTCCTCCACGTCACCTTAACTTAACCCTTTTTTTTTATTTGCGAGAGAAGAAAAAAATACATGAAAAACATAGATTAGGTGACTAGGTACCATGGGTTTGTTTATGGACACAATTGGGACAAAATAAGAGATTGTTGAAACAATGTAAGTTTTGTTTTTTCAATTTCTTTTTGTTTGTCTATATCTCAAATATTTTTATTCTTCCCCTTCTTTGTTACTTTTTTTAATACGTGTAGATTCAATTGGGGGATAAAGACAACGTGGTTTATTTCAAGAATGAACTTAAAAATTGGATTGGGATTGGAACAAGTAAAGGGGTTTGTTTGGTTTATCATGTTATATACGAAATGTCACTAATTGAATTTGCATTTGCTTGGTATCGACATTGTTTGGCCCACAAGTTGCAATGATCGAAAAAAAATTGTATCGTGTTTGGAAAGATGTTTTTTCAACAGATATTTTGAATATTTCTTACAAAGTGATAGTCTTCTTCTTTTTTTCAATGGTAAATTAGTTAATCCTTATGTTAGGATAACTTGTTTACGCCATATATGATGTAAGAATTTTCTTTTATTTCTAACTATTTAATATTTTAATTTGTGATTTCAAATGTTAATAAAAGTATATATTTCTTTTTGGGATCGGACACAATTTTATTTCTTCAAAATTTTCAAAGACTTCTATTGGATTGAGTGATCTTCAACACTTTCAATTCAAGACTTCAACTTGAATAGATCTAGTATACCCTTGTTGTCGAATACTAACTTAAAATATGTTATATTGATGGAACTCGATATATTATTACACACACCAAGGCAGAAGCAATGCATAATTATAACAGGTGCTTCAAATGTTCAAATAAGAGAGAGAAAAAAATAGGACAAAATAATGTTAACTTCAAAAGTTTGGGGCCCAAGTGCCCAACCATGGGAATCTCTTTCATAAGTTGTGTTCTTAATTTAAGATTAATGTCATAAGTAACATCTCAATCATTTTCAAAATTTTCTAAAATATATCCAAACCTATCTTAATGAAACTTGTTAAGTTGAAAAACAGTTAAAAATCCTTGTTATCTACATAATAGCAAGGTAAACTCCTAAGTTCGACATAGATTACAACAAATTAGGAACATCTTCTGTTCTATGTTATTTCTTTTAAGATTTTCAATAATCAACTTTTTCATATTAGTTTAAGATGTGTTGTTATGTCAAGCATAACCCTACAAAGGAATTCGACTTCAACACTTAAGTACCAAAATATAGATGCTTGCTCTTCAAGAAAGCTGAAAATGCGACAAATATAAATAGGCTTAAATACCTTTTTAGTCATCATTTTTGTAGTGTTTGTTGTGGATGGTCCTCATTTTCACAGAATATTTAAAATGGTCCTCATTTTTACCGAATGTTTATAATGGTCCTCATTTTCGCAATTCGTGTTTTATTTGGTCCTTTTCTGTAACGTCGTTTAAATCATTAACGGAGCATTATACATGTGGCACGATTTGTATCAGTGTGTATTACGTGTACTGTACATGTGGCTTAATTAGATATTTGGGGATAAATAAGTGAGCTAGGAAAACCAATATTTGGCCATATGCGACACAATTGTCAACGATATAAGTGAAGCTTTTAATAGTGTCATAGTGGATGCAAGAGGCAAACCCATAATCACCATGCTCGAGGAAATCAGAGTTTATTTAATGGAAAGGTGGGTCACCAAGAGAAAAAAATGTTACAACTTTTGAAGGAAACATTTGCCCAAATGTCCTTGACAGACTACATAAGGAAAAAAGAGTTAACCAAAGATTGGATCTCAAGGTTAGGTTTTTGTCTATTTTTAACACAATCAACTTATTCGTGTACAGTACACGTAATACACCCTAATACAAATCGTGCCTACAATGATCCGTTAATGATTTAAACGGTGTTACACCAAATAAAACACGAATTGCGAAAATGATGACCATTCTAAACATTGGTAAAAATGAGAAGGAAAAAGGAGTTAACCAAAGATTGGATCTCAAGGTTAGGTTTTTGTCTTTTTTTAACACAATCAACTTATTCGTGTACAGTACACGTAATACACCCTAATACAAATCGTGCCTACAATACTCCGTTAATGATTTAAACGGTGTTACACCAAATAAAACACGAATTGCGAAAATGATGATCATTCTAAACATTCCGTAAAAATGAGGATCATTTTAAACATTATAGTGAGAATGAGAACCATTTGTAACAAACACTACGAAAATGAGGACCAAAAAGTATTTAAGCCATATAAATATAATAATTGTATTTATATATTTGATTAAAAGTCTTGTATCTTCGTCAACTGAAAATAATAACCATATTATTATTCTAAAATCACAATACAATTACTATAATGTAATCTACACTCCATACATTTTTTCCGACTTCATTGGTCCAATAAAAAAACTTCATTTTATTTGTTTCTGAAAGAATAATTGTTGTAAAATGTGATTAAATAAATGAAGCACAGTAGAAGGAGAGTTTGGGGAGTACCTGTTACTCCAAGTATATTATCTGTCCATGGTGGGAATGAAGAGGTTACAAGTTGTTATGTTACGTTGTCGTTCCACTTTAAGAATTTCAATTCACGTTGTCCCCTACCTGTCAAAATATCCATAAACAGAACAACACTTACCTCACACTGCTTTCTCAACACCCTCATCACCACCACCAACCACCATGCCCCACCGTCGCTCCTGGCACTCATCGCCACCCTTACTCAGCCCTCCACTCATAATCATTCTCTTCCCCATCGTCATTCTCACCATCCTCTTCCTCGCTCTGCCGCCGCTCCTCTCCGCCGCCACGCGCCTCATACGCCCGGCCTCCGTCAAGACCAGCTGGGACTCCCTCAACATCCTCCTCGTCGTTTTCGCAATCCTGTGCGGCGTCTTTGCCAGACGAAACGACGACGAACACACCCCAAGAAATAACCACCACGACGCCGTTCCGGATCGAAACGCTGCGTTTCGACAGGTCTCTTCCGTAGGACAACCTCAGTGGCTTGGGTTCACAGGGGAAAGAAAAGAGTATATTAATGATACTCCTCTGAACCGGTTTCAGTCACCTGCAACCGGTGATACGCGGTTGAGGATGAGAAGAAACAGCAGCTCTTATCCAGATCTGCGCCAGTGGGAAACCGGCGATGACCGGTACAAGTTCCGCTTCTTTGATGATTTTGAAATCGACAAGCAGTTCCGCTCTCCGGCCAGGGACCATTTTCCCGCCGTCGACCACCACAAACGGTTTCCGGAATCACCACCATCACTGTCACCACAGCCACAGCATCAGCATCAACACCACCAACAACAAGAAGATGGAGAAAAGGAAATTCCGGTTGATACCTTCGAAACTCGTCCTCCATCACCGCCGGTGAAATCTACTACGCCAACTCCTCCACCACCACCGCCGCCTCCTCCTCCTCCGCAGCCGGAATCGGCACGTCGCAATGCACGACGGTCGCATCGGAAAACAGAGAGAGTCAGTGAGATAACCGTCGAGCTCGACGAGCGCGAGTTCACGACGATCCGCTCTCCACCTCCGGCTCCTCCGACCCCGCCGCCGCCGTCGGCGAAGGAGCGATCGGAGCGTAAGAGCGAGCGAAAGAAGAGCAATGTGAAGAGAGAGATAGCGATGGTTTGGGCTTCAGTTCTCTCCAACCAGCGAAAGAAAAAGAAGAAGCAAAGAGCAAAAGATAACCACGATCAACATTACGAAGAAAATGCCGACGAATTAACGAACACCACGACAGTGCCACCACCAACGCCGCCACCTCCACCACCTCCTCCGCCACCAACTTCAATGTTCCACAGTCTATTCCGAAAAGGACTAGGCAAGAGCAAGAAAATCCACTCAGTGTCACCGCCACCACCCCCGCCACCTCCTCCGCCGTCGAAGCGGTGGTCAAAGCGCAAGAGCCACATCCCTCCCCCGTCTCCTCCATCTCCGCCGTCTCCTCCACGCCGTCGAAACACGGGGCGACCACCGCTGCCGAGCAGAAGCGCCAATTTCCACGACGAGATTCACGAGTCAGTTAACGTCGGGAACCAGTCGCCGCTGATTCCGGTTCCGCCACCGCCTCCGCCGTTCAAGGTGAAGGCGATGAAGTTCGTTGTCCGCGGAGATTTCGTCAGGATACGCAGCAACCATAGCTCGCGGTGTAGCTCTCCAGAAAGGGAAGAAATTATAATGAATGTATCGGAAAGTACAGTGAGCGAGAGCGTTAGGGATGGTAACGGCGTTTTCTGTCCCAGCCCCGATGTGAACCTTAAGGCTGAATCGTTCATCGCTAAGCGCAGGGGAGAGTGGAAGCTCGAAAAACTCAACTCCTTGAAGGAGAAAAGCAATGTCTCGTTGCCTCGTAGGTTGTAGAAAATGAATGAGTGAAAAAGAAAAAACAACAAAACATGGCTCTAATTATGGTATTTTTTAGTTCAGGTATTAGAGCCTGCTACTGAGGAATGCTTCAGCATCTTGGGTATGGGTTTGAGTTTGTTTTATTTCCCTCACATGCTTTCATTGATTCATGCCATTTTTTTTTATTTAACATATTTGTATAGCAGGGTAACTAGGGCTCTGATTCTGTTTTTGATGTGTTATTGGAGCCTCTGGTGGTTTTTCGACAAACCTTGGTCTTGGGAGCAACATCATTGAATTAGTAAATGTGATTTTTGTGTTTCTGGAACATTTTCGTTGGTGACTTTTTTCTTGTTGTGTTCATCAAGAGTTGAAGATCACAAACAAAAGTGTGAATTTTGAAGCACGTACTTAGCTTTCAGGGCTAAAGAGAAGCACTTTCAGTTCCGTTAAGAATCTTTCCTTTCCTTCCTTCTTTTGGGCACCCAAATACCACCCATCTGTGTCCTAATCCATGCAAACAAAACCTTTTATTCTTAAAAAATTAAGCAAATTTATTCAGACGATAATATTTAAATTGACCCGAGCATAAACTTTTGTTATTCCTTTTAAAAAAGCATGTTGATTATTTTTAAAAAAAAGTAAGAACAGTCCTCTGGTTTTAATGATTAAAAAAATAACTTGTCGTCTATGAATGTGTCAACAAATTAGGTCATAAAAGGATCTAAGTTACATGATTATTATATCCGGAGGACTTAATTTACCAGATTATTTCTCAAATAAACAAAATCTAATAATTACAACACAATACTGGTTTCTTGTATTTTTATATCTTATTTATTGTTGTGGATTTAAGGTATTTTAAATATTTCACATCATTAAAGATATAACTATAAATATAGGTTAGTATAAAATCTCATCTACTAAAGTGAAAAGGTTTTGGAAGGTTGAATAAAGTTTTTAAGATTTTGTATCCACAAGAGCTATAGTTAAATGATAGAATGTAAGTAAGTACAATCTTCATTGTATTAAGTTGATTTTGCAAATTTCACTATGCACTTTTTTTGCTTATCTTAAAGAAAGAAAATAATGTTTAGTATTCCCTAAATTAATATTTCGTTCAACATTCACAGATATGTGTTTTTATCTACTCTAGTAATATGTATTAATTGCAGTAAGTTCACTGGCTGAGTATTTGTTGACATCTTAAACAAATTACCGAACAGTATTGAAACCAAACAATGAATACCAATGTTTGATGTTGAATGTTTTCATCTCTTCTGTTGTCTGAATTAATATAGGTGCCCCTTTCTTGGTCCCTAAAGTGTTCACTCAAATATTCCCTCTCATAAATGTTCAACTATTCAGCAACTAATCCAAAATACACAAGTGTACACATGCTATTTCATTTGAGTTTCATTCGTTCATACATTTATTTATTCAAATTTCAACTACATCTTCAAATACACCATGGAATATCATTTTCTTGCCTTGAATTATGAAATTTGCAGCTTAAATTTGCCCTCCAGAATTAAACGCTTAATGGATTTGATCATTTCATTGTTGATTTTTGAGCAACTTTTGAATGTGACAGACACAAAAATGTGGCAAGGACATGTGTACTAAACTTCATCAGAAAGTCTGTGGTAAGGATCAAAGAAATTGTACTTTTATGACTGTTCTACAAAGTGCCCATCAGAACAAAGGCACACGGAATGTGCATTGGTATATTTCACTTCTACATTTTGAGAACCTTAGATCGGTTACACTGTGAGGTCTTCTTGTAATATACACAGCAAGAGTAATATGGATACATATATCATGAAGAATTGTTGAACTACCTAAAATTTTCTAGCACCATCTATCACTGATGATTTTGATTTGGAACATGTTGCATTTCTGATTTCTTTTTCTCCTTGAGAATCACCTGCCTAGGCATTACATCTATCAGGAAGCTTCCCCCATTCCACACTGAAGCAGAAATCTTCAGTATTTGGAAAACCACAGAGAGTTCATAGGACAAGAATATGGGAACAGTTAGTGCTGTGGTTGCCACAGTGAATATCCCTTGAAGAATGATGAACATCAACAACCGATTTTGATCTCCAAGTAAGCCACTTAAACGCCACCACACATTGTTTGCTTTCTGAGCCTTTTTGGAGAGTTCCCTACGAAACAGTTGAGACAACAAAATCAGAAATTTCAGATACCAAAATGGAGTGAAAGTTTAGGAGTGTTCTTTGATTACCTGTAGGAAGTCATGACTTCAGGATCTCTTAAAAACCGTTGTCTGCGCAAGACATTGACAATGAGAAAGTACAGAACCTGCCACAGAATATAAACTGCTAAGGGAACCAAAAACAGCCACATCCAGAGATATGATTTATCTTGAATATAAGGCCATGAAGCTCTTGCAGCAGTTCCCTCTGGACGCATGGCTTCAAAGGTTGCAGGATTCCACCATCGAATAGAAAAGAAAACTAATCCTGAAAAGAAAAGAAAACAATTGCATTAGAAGCATAATGTTTGACAAGTCTATCACAACTCAAAACCAAAACAGAAGCAGAGTAAGAGACATAAAGTTAAGAAGCCTATATCAGAAGTTCCTTCCAATTGTAGCAGCTCTAATGTTGATGTCTATACAGAAATTCAAGTTGAACATGGATAAACAAGTGTTAAAATAACATTTTTATAATATTCAGAATAAAATATATTAATTGAACATACAGATTTAGGGGCATATTCTTAGATGAAGACTCATAAGTGGTTTTATATCTGGCAGATATCACATAATTCAAGCATGGATCAAGAAATCCTTCATATGCACCTATACAAATTCCTTGATAAGGATACATTCTAGCTATCATAGCCGCTTTTTAAATTTCCTTACAGAATTTAATCATGAATTGAGTTCTGTACAGATAGAATATTAAATATTCTACAAAATTATCCCCCTTTATAATTAAAGTTTGTGGCCTTGAAACCATATTTCTGTTATTTCTCAGAAAAAGCTAGCAAAAGTTGTCTACTACAACTAAACTACTGATTTCCATGTCTAGCATGAAGCTATTGAATATTGATGTTACTTCACGCATCATATTATAAGGATCTATCTAGGTGCAGAAAAACTAGTAGTTAAATTAAACCAACCCCAATGCACAATACTATTCCAGAATCTTTTGAAAATTGAATGGAAAAATCATGAAGATAATAGAATTTGAACGCAAAGCCTGTAAAATACGCATTATCAAGATGTTCCATAAAAATTTACTTAGTGCACGCTATGCAATAACACATACAGACCCTTTTTTTTGCAGTCATTCCCAATATTTGACAATGGAAACTTTTCTTTTTATTGTTTAAAAAAGAGGAGTAATTAAAAAATGAAGTTATAACATTACCAGGTAAAAGATGGATAAGAACACTGACAATCTTGTCAAAAGAACTGAAAACCAAACTGCAGCGCCAAACAATCAAAGCCCACGCTAATGGTCCCTGCCACAGTTCTTGAATAAGTCATAAAGTTGACAAATGAACCATTGTTCTATCAAGATATCAAATTATCAAGGAGAACATGCTTACCTCAGCGAATGAAAAGCAAACCATGAAAAGCTTTTCGTTCGTTGGATAACAAAGGAGGTAAACCAAGAAGATTGTATTGGCATAATAGCAAAAATCCTGAAACATATGAGCAATCACTTACCTGCTTTGTTTTCATACATAGTTTTCTACTACTTAACACATGAAATTAATACCTGTATCCTTATAAAAATAAGAACATTAAGACATTGTTCCAATGATTTTAACCAGTAAAGGTATTGAAACAGGGTCTAGCAGTTTCTAACACACTTTCTAAAATACTCTTTATAAGTGGTTAAAATTAGTTAAAAATTGCAAATCATGAGTAAAGCTTATTAAATAAGTAATGAGATTCACACCAATTTATGATTTTCTAACACATTTCAGTCAATAATGAAGAGTAAATTTAAAACAGTATGTCAAAAAGTTGTGTGGTTAGTAAGCACTTCACTGGTTTCTTTCATAGTTGCAGAGAGAGTATGAGATATCATCATTTACCAGGAGATAGTAATGCCATTTCTTGAACCTGTAATATATCCAACGGAGAGGAACAAACACGACATAGAACAAACAATATACCAAGGGAACAGCTTGTGGCCCTGGTAAAAAAAGAGGGTAATAAGAAATGAAAACCAATAAAGAAGGCATTGAATCTTCTCAAAAGAGAAAGAGAGAAAGGAAAACCACTACACTGTTCTATCTGAATCAACTTACTTGCCCCAAAGAGGAAGCAAAACCCACCGAAGCCAAGAACCCCCAAAAGATGAGTCACCTGAACATTCACAGAAATAAATAAATAAAAAATCAAAGCTTGTTGAATATTAGTAATACCCAAATACCCAAATGGCCTTAGATGATGAAAAAGAAATCCATAGCTGAAAAAACATGAACAGAAATTAAGCAAAACAAACCCACCTTGTTGATGAACCTTTCATGCTCTTCAGCTTGTTTGACTATCTTCACTGCTTGTTTGGACAAGACCTCCTTAATTTTCAGCCGAAACAAAACAAACCCATATCATAAAATTAAAAAAACAGATACAACCACGCACAGAAATCAAATTCAAAAAACAAAAAGCACAAAACTTGTCACGCCAACCAACTACAGTTTTTGTATATTATTCTTCTGTCAGCTACAAAATCAAATTCACCAACAACACCAAAAGAACATGCATCTAAGTTTCATAAAAAACAAAAAAACATATGGATTGAAGGCAACAACGTACCTTGGACCTGTCCCTGAACCTACGCCTTGTCTTTTTAGAAGGTTCGTTGTCTGTGTAGTCTGATACAAGATCTTCGTTATCAGACACAGCCATATGTGTTTGAATTGATTCGGACAAAGAAAGATGGCGGTGTATGCAGAAACAGAAAATTCTGGTAGTGAAATATGGCTTCTTTGTTCTCCTAAATCCATCTATATATAAATACATACACACACGTGTATATATATATACGTGTATATGTACAAAACTCCCACTCATATAAAGAAAATTTGAAAACAAACAAAGCGTATTAAGTAATCGACCAGAAGTGTAACTTAATTGAATGGTCTGACACTATTAAAAAACTATTTTCTTTTATATAATTTTAAATTTAATGTCATTGAAATTAATAGTTTTATAATATATTAGATAAAATATATTTGTAATAAGAGGATTTCTTAACTATAAGAATAATGCTAACAATTATAAATAATTAGTAGAAAGCATGTGTACACTTTAACAACTTGTTCTACTTTTAAATTTTTTTTCATAAAATCATTTAAAAATAAATAAATAAACACGCGAAACCTAATAAAATTTTAGGAAGTAAGGACAGTATAAGATGAATAGTATAGTATTATATTAAATATCTAAAATATTTATATTTTTTAATTAAATTTTTATCATTAATTAGAGTGGCGTAATCATTTAATTTTACAAATTAAAAATATAATATCACAAACTTAGACAAGATAAAAACAAATAAAATCTTCGTTATTTTTATAAAAAAAAATACTAATTCCTTTTTTTTGAATTAAACAATAAACAAAAAATCAAATAATATCGAGACATAAAACAAATGTAACAAATGTCATTTGATAACTTTATTTGATAAGTAACAAGATAAGGACTTGATATAAAAGTTTTAGATATTTAATAAATGAAAAAATTCAACACACACTTAATTAAAAATATTATAATTTTTATGAAAACTTAAAACTTAAATATCTCAACTAATAAAAGTAGAACTTTTAAACAATCAATTAAACTAAAATTTTAAATAAAAATCAATTAAAATGTTTAAATTTATCAATGATTAAAGAAATTTATCTTATTTAAGTAACCTAACCTATACCTAAGCCCAATTCTAAGTCACAACATTAAGAAGGGTAATCTTAAAATGTGTTTTTGAAGATACTAATCGAAATGTAAGAGAATATTAAAAATGGTAAGAAGAAGAAGGTTCATTAAGCATCTTGAAAGAGAAGGACACGTGATGTTGATGTGAGAAGGACACGACACCCAAATTTATTAAGGTTGGTGCCTCTTCACAGATTTGTGGAGGTTTCCAGAACTGTCACTTGGAAAATTATTAGGTTCTTACTTACATATTACAAATAAATATATTCAAAAAATGCTTTAATGGCATTATTTAAAAATTGATATGAAAAGTTGTTTGTGATGTGAGTTATTAAGACGAAATTTTAATTTCAATATACAATAACACCTTTTTCTTTATACCGTACGTAATAAGTGAATTTGAATTTGGATTCTCTTTATTTTTTTATTGTTCTTTTGTAATATATTAATTATTATTGATTTTAATATTTTAAAATATATTAAAGTTATATTTAGAATATTAATATAATGAATTTTTAATGTTCTGTAGAGAACAATAAAAAAAAAGTTAATAAAAAATCGGAACTCGTAATAAACAGATATTTTGAGTATTACTGAATGTTAATTTTATAATCATGAATACTACTTTTTAAATTCTTTTATCAGCTTGGCTTGAAATTTACGCATATAATTAATTCTTAAAATTTAACAGTTATCCACTTTTTTAGTGAACATCTTCTATTTACAATATCATTTTTAGTATATAATTACGCATATCACTTTTTTTTAGAAAGCTCATATATTTTTTGTCAAGTTATTTTCTTTGCATAATAGACTTTTGGATCTAAAATACCTAAAGCCTTGGGAGCAGGAGTTAGTGTAGTATGCAAGTTCAAAACGATCTCATAACATATCGGTCCCACACCTAAACCATTTCGAATTCTATAATAAGATTAACAAACTAATTGAGGATTAAATAAACAAACGAGGTAAATAATACCTAGAGATTACCTATAGGTGATATTGACCTAGGTAATCTAAGCTCATCCAAGGAAAACCTCATAATAATCCTCTATACAATATTACGAGGTAATATTTACGCATTCAATTATACATTTGTTATTGATTTACAGATATATTTGACTTGAACATCAGAATATCATTATTGTCACTGTCTTAGACTTATAGACACTCAAACTAAAAGAGATATCTCAGATACTCATGCACGGAGACCTGATACAACTTAGATCATAGAATAAATTGTAGAATAATGTAATTCTAATTAACATGTATTATGTATTTAGATCCAAAAAAACATATACTCTTGCAAAAACTATCATTTGTGTTTGATAAATTTTGTTCTTAAAATTTCATTCTAGAAGGTTCATTTAAAATAAATTTCATGTATTTTATAAAGTTTTCCAAATAAAATATTTTTGAAATTCTATTTTAAAAACTTTGTTTAGAAAAAATTATTTTAAAGGTCTTCTTCTGAAAATCATGTTCCAAAAATTTCAAAAGACTTGTTCTTCTTTTTTTGGAATACATAATCTTAAAATCACATCTAAGTAATAAAAACATTTATTTTTAAAAGTTATGGTGGTGCGATTAGAAGTTATGTAAGTGCAGGAAGAAAGTACCTACTTCAAATTGAAAGTAATTTGGGTGGCCCAAGAGCGAGCCTAAACCCCAACACCAACTCTCATTGAAAATAATTTCATTCGTCCCACCAATATGACAAATCCTACTTATAAAAACACAATGTATATTACTAAACTTATAATAAAAAATATATTAAATAATAAATTAAGTAATTGTGAACGATCGGTATTTTTATTGCAACAAAGTTCTCTAATCGCTATTTTGCAACTAAATTGGAGGACAATAATCCAATTGTTCATTCATGCTATATGAACGACAAATAAATCTCTCACTCTGTACAAATCTTAATTTGATACATAAGAAAAACATCGCCTGAATCTATCAAACAACTAAATTTTATAGTTAAATATGAATGGTAGTTATTTAGTTATAAAAATTCTCTCATGAATTTTTCCTCGCAAAGTCACTGTTTTTTTTTATAGTGAAAGTGAATGATTGTTAATTTAAGGATTTAAACCATGTTGGATAAAAGTAGCTGGTAACTTATTATATAACAAAATGTTAGATAAAATTAAATGTGAAAATAGATAACCATATGGTGAATTTTTTTCATCTTGGTCAACAAAAAAAAAATGTTTAGAAATTAAAAAAATTTGAATTTGGGATAGGAGTGGTTGGTGAAATGTGGTGCTATGTGTTTGTTGATTTTAGATGTCAATGTCACTCACAAATTCACAATTATTCAACGGAGTTTCCGCGCCACCTCAATTTCAAAATTGCAACCATATTTATAATATAATAACATTATTATAACTTTTTTATGAATAAAAATATATGATCATATATAACAAATTTATTTATAATAACTATTTCAAAAATATTATTGAGACAGTATTTTTATTTGTTGATGGTGTAAAAATTTACGTAAAAATTGAGAAACTATAGTTTATCATTACAATTGAGAGTAATTTTTAAAAAAATAACTATATACACACCATCTTCATAGTATATCGTAAGAGATGATTAAAATCCTATCATGTTAAAAAAAATCGCTTAAAATCAAGGTTACAAATCATTTGTATCATTATTATTTCATACTCATTGTTTTTATTTTTCCAACAACAATATTACAATTACATAAAATATTATTTTACTATAATGCTTCATTTACATTTACATTAATACTAATATTTTAATATAATTCGTAATGAATTTTTTCACAAAAGATCATCATAAAAATTTAATGTCACTTAGAAATGAGTTTAACTCACATAAAGAGATCGATATCACTCTCATCTTAAAACTTTAAGATAATAAATTTATAGATCTTTATATTAAATTTTATTATTTTAAGTCAACGTAAACTCTTGCTAAGATTTCTAACGATTTTTTTTAAGAGTGAGTCATTTTCATATTGATACATTTTTTTCTTAAATGAAAACATTTTAATTTTGAACAATCATTTTATACCATCATTCATCTTAACATGATACGTAAATCATTTGTCAATAAGACTTTAATTATAAAAATTATTGAGATTGTACTGTATTTGAACGTGTACTTAAACGAGCTAATCACTCGTACTAACCATCAACTTTTATTAATATTATTAAGCTTTTATTAATATTGTTAAAAGAAAATGAAAAGTAGATGTTTCTTTAAATGGTGGGTTACATATATTCACTACTCTTTATAAACATTCCATCTAGGGAGAGTATATTGATAAATATTTTATTTTTTTTTCTTTCCAATTTTCCTTAATCATTCAACAAAAATGTACCGTTTCTTTTATTATGACACTAATCCAATTCTCATTGTCTTATGTTTGGTTTGATACTTAAAAATGATTTTTTCACAATTCCGATGTAACATTTTCAAACTAGTATATAGTTATAGCTTTCATATCTTAGGCAATTCCAGACAGTATTATTCATTGTCTCTATGTTTGTTTGTTATGCTGCTATGTGGTCCCTATTTTATTTAATCATTCTATATCATGCTTCCTAATTGCTTTCTCAAAACATAATTAATGCCTATACTCATATCAGAGTTTTTTTTTTTGTTTTTTTTCGAGTTTTAATACTTTTGTAAAAAACGATATATATATATATATATATATATATATATATATATATATATATTATTCCATTTTAGTCTCAGGAAAATCCATGTTTAAAATTTGGTAACGAAATATTTGAGATTTGTCATTTTCATGGAATAAATTATGTGATGAGGTAATGTCCAACTCAATCTCTTCATACTTTCTTTAGAGAAGCATTTCAAATTTAGAATGATTGAGGTTACAACCAACACTAACACATAATAACTGAAGGACAATTAAGAAATATAATAAAAAATGAAAGAGAATTGCTAAAAATATTAAATTGAATGAATAATGTGCATGAGAAGTATAATCTTGTCATGAATTTATATATTTATAGTTATTATATATATATATATATATATATATATATATAATATTAATCTTATACACCGGTTAGAGTTATTAAGAGATCGTGGTTTCATTCATAAATATTTTCTAATAATAATATGAGTAATAAGAATATGTTTAAATGATATTTTTATAGACAGTTAAAATCAAAAGAAAAAAAGGGTCATAAATTACATAAATTAAAGATAAAAAGTTTCTTTTTTTTTTGCACATTATTAAAAGTAAATAAATTTTAATTGTTTATGAAGAAACTTGTAGAGATTGATGATTGTGTGTATGTACATTGATACTCAGAAATGTAGTGTAGATGCAAAGTTAAGTATATTTGCACATTGTTTACTGAAGAGGGAATATCGTAGTCTCTAACCTTTCACTGTAAGATATTCTCTGCATTTTGCATTTTTTTTTTCATGTACAATTTGCATATTTCTTTATCTTCTTGTCTTTTTTTCTTTTAACTTTAGTGAGATTAATTTCACAATTTTGGCTTTTACTTGTTTGTTTTCTTTTCCTTTGGGGTTAGATAAATTAAAAAAAGAAAGATAAATGATTACTTAACAAAAGTGAATTATTTATTCATTATAGTTATAAACATACAATAATATGTTTATTTTAAGTCTTTTATCTAAATTTATAAAATATAGTTCTTATAAGTATACTTATTATTGGTTGAAAACATTAAAAACGTTACTTAAATTGATCAAATATACTAAAATATCTATGTGGATACTTAATTAAAAAGATAAAAGTTAATTTGTTTGAATACAATTTCTGTAAGACTTGCTGTGACAAAACTTTGTTCTATTTAAGAACTGAAATATGCAGAAATAGAAAACAATACCAAATTTCAAGTAATTGGTTAATTAGTTGATGTTCTTAGTGCACTTCTATGAATGTAAAAAAAGAAAAAAATGGATTGTTTAAACTCACTCCCACAATTTCTTTCTAAGGCACGTGAACAAATATATTGCATTTTTTTTTTGTAAAATATTATACTTTAAATTATAATTTAGATTAATACTAAAACTCGATATTAACAAAACCATTAAAATAACACACATAACAGTTCACAATCAGATTTTGTAAACTTGAAGAGATTAATGATGAATAACAAAGAATGTTTAGTACAAAATAAATGCTTGTAAATTGATTTAGACATCATATAACTAACCATAATACACAAAAACAAAGAAAAACAATGATTATGCAAACTTTAGCTAGTTTATTATATCAAGTCTCAGGAATCGTTATTTCATATGATTTTATACATATGATGAAGCTGAATTTTTTACTAACGAAAAAAATATTATGTTGTTTATGTTGGTGTTAGTATATTAAGTTAATGACATCACTTACGAAATTGTCTTAAACATTCGCTTTTAACAAATTTAGTGTTAAATTAAATAATTATATAGTGTCGTGAGTCATGAAGAAAAAAATTATTCATCACCAAAAATAATAAATAGTATTATTATCAGAGATTTTGACTTCATATTAAATTAATATATATTTTTTTGAATCAAATTTATTATTCCATGTTTAAAATAATATAATTAGAAAATTTGAACAATCAGCGATTACCGTCATAAGTACGAAAAGACACAACTAAGATGCACATGCGAAGAGGTGCAGAATCAGAAAGAAAATTTTATTTTTTGACAGAACAGAAAGAATTAAAATTAGTAAATACTAATAATTGGGATTTTCGGGAAGATACGCGCATGGAAAAAGTAAAATAATATATATTAAAATTATATTATATTATTTTTGTTTCTTCAATTTCAACTACAATTCTTTGGTTTTGAAAGAGGTAGCGGCAATTCATAGAGAGAGAAAGAGACAAGAAAAAGAGGTTGGACATGAGAAGATAACAAGCTCTGCTGACAAATTTTGAAACTTTTCGTATGTTTTTTCTTCTTCTTGTTCTTCATCTTCATCTATGGTTAAGTTTCCCCCTTTTTTCACCCGTGACTGAAAAAATGGATTTTTTTTTTCTGGGTTATAGAGTTTCAGTTTTGAATTTGAGAACAAGGGTAGGTGTCCATGGATTGGGTTTGCTGACCTAACTTTTTTGCGGTTGCTTTGGTTTCATCTCCAACACTACCTGGTACTCAATCTATTCATTCTTTTTGTGATTTTGTTATTAAATTTTGCTACGCGGTTTAATAATTTCCTGTGTTTGATTTATATTTTTTCTATAAGAGATTCTGGTCGGGTTCTGTTTCATTTGAATTCACTTTATTTGTTTTGTGGGGTAGAAGAGGATGTTGTCGAGAATGGAGGCTGGGAAGAGGAGTGGTGGGGGTTCTAGTGCCCCGAAGAAATTGTTAAAGGATGTTGAAACCATTAACAAAGCTTTGTACTTGGATAGAGGGTCTTCAAGGAGTTCAATACCTGGTGCAAATTCTCGATCTAAATTCACTGGGAAACCTCAGTTACCTGATCCCAAATCTAAGTCTAAAACCAGTGTTAATAATAACAATGACGATGGTGTTCAAAAGGATAAGAAGTCTATTTGGAATTGGAGGCCTCTAAGGGCACTTTCCCACATCCGAAACAAGAGGTTTAATTGTAGTTTTTATCTGCAAGTTCACCTGATTGAAGGGTTGCCTCAAAGTTTCGATAATGCTAGTCTTGCTGTGTACTGGAAAAGGCGTGATGGGGTTCTTGTGACTGGTCCTGCCAAGGTGATTCAGTCTGTGGCTGAATTTGAAGAGAAGTTGACCTACACTTGCTCAGTGTATGGCAGTAGGAGTGGACCTCACCATTCTGCTAAGTATGAAGCAAAGCATTTTTTGCTCTATGCTTCGCTTCTGAGTGCCCAGGAGATGGATTTGGGAAAGCACCGGGTGGATCTGACAAGGTTGCTTCCTCTCACTCTGGAGGAGCTTGAGGAGGAGAAGAGCTCGGGGAAGTGGACTACTAGTTTTCGATTATCAGGAGTGGCTAAGGGTGCTGTGATGAATGTCAGTTTTGGCTATACGGTGGTTGGTGATAATGCTGGTACTACCAGAGACAGCCATAATGCTTCTAATGTATTGAGTTCCAGGCAGAATGGTTTTGCTCCGATGAAGCAAGATGTTAAACCCCGACAGTTTGATGGAAGCAGCAGGATGAGGCGAACCACGAGTTTGCAGTTATCACCTCGAGCTTCAGATGAGGTAAAGGATCTTCATGAGGTGTTGCCACTGACTAGGTCTGCACTAGCCAGCTCAATAGACATCTTATATAAGAAATTTGATGAGGAGAAGGCTAGTTCTCTGCTTAGCGATGCAGAACTTGATTCGTTCTCCGAAAATCTTGGGTCAATCAAGCCAGATGCATATGCTTCTGATCTTGGAAAAGAAACATTTGACGAGCATGTGAGTAATGTGAGTAAGGCTGAAGATAAATGTCTAATGCATGAGGAACCTGAACTTTCAGTGTTTCAAGAAAAGCTGGAGATATTTAAACCAGATGACGATCCTTTACCTGATTCCGCAAATGAAAACCCTGAACAGTTTCAAGGTAATGATTTTTTTGTTGTTGATAAGGGGATAGAACTGTCATCAAATGAACCTGTTATAACAGAGGAGTTCACTGTGAAGGCTCCTGAGGATGCTTCTACAGTTGATACTGCCTACACCCTTGGTATATCAGGTATACAACCTTTTGAAGACAGTGTTAAACATGATTTTCTGGATGAGGTTAATGATAGTTATAAGGACCAGGTAGTGATAGAGGAATTTGCTAGCAAAGAGGATGACTGTGACAGTGATACTAATGAGCTGCTCCTGCAAGAACTAGAATCGGCTTTAAATAGTGTATCAAATTTGGAGAGAGTGGCACTAGAATCTCCCAAAACAGCAGAATTTAAATCTGAACATAAGATGACAAAGTCACATAGCTTAGATGATGTTACAGAATCAGTTGCCTCTGAGTTTTTAAGCATGTTAGGCTTAGACCGTAGTCCAATGGCCTTGAGTTCCGAAGGTGAGCCTGAATCTCCAAGAGAGCTACTTTTAAGACAATTTGAGAAGGAGGCTTTGGATGGGGACTTTTCCTCTTTGTTTGATTTTGAAATGAACCATGATAATGAAGAAGATGGTGGCTATGATGGTTCCGCTGCATCTGAGCAGTGGAACTTTTCTGAAGATGTCAGGTCAACATCCCTTTTGCAAGAGCTGCAGGAGGAGCATCTAGCCGAGTCTCGGGATGTGAGAGGCAAGCAGAGGGCTCAGATACTAGAAGACTTGGAAACAGAAGCCTTGATGCGTCAATGGGGTTTGAATGAGGAGGCTTTTCATCGTTCTCCACCAAAAGATTTTACTGGTTTTGGAAGCCCAATTCCTTTGCCACCTGAAGAGCCTCCTATGTTGCCTCCTCTTGATGATGGGTTGGGCCCTTTTCTTCAGACAAAAGACGGGGGTTTCCTACGCTCTATGAATCCCTCACTTTTCAAGAATTCTAAAAGTGGTGGGAGTTTAATCATGCAGGTATCCAACCCTGTCGTGGTACCTGCTGAAATGGGTTCTGGGATAATGGAAGTTTTGCAGTGTTTGGCTTCGGTGGGAATTGAAAAGCTCTCAATGCAGGCCAAGGAGTTAATGCCGCTAGAAGATATCACAGGGAAGACAATGCAACAAGTAGCATGGGAAGCCATGCCTGTCTTAGAAGGAGCAGAGAGGTTAGCCTATATCCTGTTTGTATCACTGGTCTTGGCTGAGTTTTTAATAGTTATTCTTAAATGTTTTACTGAATGAATTTTGCTTTGCTCTATGCAGGCAAAGCCATTTGCAGCATAATCCAATAACAAGGCAAGACAGTGCTCATGTGCAAAGGGACTTGAAAGGAATGCCTTCAGTACAGAAGACTGGCAAGTTTAGTTCAAGAACAGTGGCCAACCAACCAAGCTCAGAGTTTGTTTCAGTTGAAGACCTTGCTCCATTGGCTATGGATAAAATTGAAGCACTTTCAATGGAGGGTTTGAGAATCCAATCTGGGATGTCAGAAGAGGAGGCACCATCAAACATCATTGCACAGTCCATTGGGGATATTTCGGCTCTTCAGGGCAAGGGTGTTGATATTAGTGGATCTCTTGGCCTGGATGGTGCTGCTGGCTTGCAGCTGATGGATGTAAAAGACGGAAGTGGTGGCGGCAGTGATGGTGTTGATGGAATAATGGGCTTATCATTAACTCTTGATGAATGGATGAGGTTGGATTCCGGTGAGATTGATGATATAGATAATATCAGTGAGCATACTTCCAAACTTCTTGCAGCCCATCATGCTAACTCTTTTGACTTCATTCGAGGGAGTTCCAAGGGAGAGAAGAGACGAGGCAAAAGCAGAAGATGTGGTTTGTTAGGAAACAATTTCACAGTAGCATTGATGGTGCAACTCCGTGACCCTCTGAGAAATTACGAACCGGTTGGAACACCAATGCTTGCTCTTATACAAGTTGAGAGAGAGTTCATGCTTCCAAAGCAAAAGATTTACAACAGTGTGTCTTTGATAATGAAAAACAATGACGAGGATGATGATGAGGATAGGGAAATCATAGCGAAGGTGGACATGAAGAACACCAAGAACGAGGAGAATAGTTCCGAAGAGGAAGAGGGCATTCCTCAGTTCAGAATCACAGAAGTCCATGTGGCAGGTCTGAAGCCTGAGCCTCAGAAAAAGAAGCTCTGGGGCTCTTCAAACCAGCAACAATCTGGTTCTCGCTGGTTGGTTGCTAATGGAATGGCGAAGAACAATAATAACAAACTTCCATTGATGAAGTCAAAGGGTTCATCTAAACCTAATGCTCCAGTTACCTCAAAGGTGCAACCTGGTGACTCCTTGTGGAGCATATCATCTCGTCTTTTTGGCAATCGAGGGAAATCACATGTAAGAAACCCCGATGTCGTTATGCCAAATGACACCACAAGACTCAGCTGAAGTCCACAACTTAGATTCTTGTTGTCTTTCGGAGTTGTTAATGTCACTCAGGAACCACCTGTGCTAAGGGCATTGTTTGGTTTTGTTATAGTAGCATCAACGAAATTGGACTCATCCTTTAATAATTGCAAAGTACTACGAGATACATAGAAAAAGGGATTTTGTGTATTTTGCTGTAGGCACAGTTTTGTATTGTAAAGTCAATTGTAACTTGTGCATGTGTCTGTTGTATTTATGTCCTCTAGAAGCAGTGTTTGTATGTTACATGGGGTAAATTATGTTGCAGTCCACAATTAGATGGAGTATTCTTGCAGAAAAATGTTGATTTTATTACAATTGCAAATTTAAGATGAACAGTTGTGGTATTGTCCATTTGAGAAAAACGATTGCTGTTTGGTCCATGATTTTGAAAAAACTTTCTGCGGGTTTGTTTGGTTTTGAAAAACTATCGGTAGTTAGTTTTAAATGTCTTATTTCACCTTTAGAGTCTTTAGAATGTGTGTTACAGAAGGTGAAAAAAAGTCTTCAAAAGGTGTTAATGTATGTTACACAAACTCAGGTCTTTAACACAAGTATATATTCGAAATTAAAAACATCTGATAAGTGTTCTTAACACAAGTATATAGTTTTTTTTTTTTTTTTTTATTTTTTGTAAAATATAATT